>Ga0307507_10002780_pt1 | contig 35697 bp, 23 predicted proteins | sample 7_EM_MG_FD_207223 | JGI IMG/M metagenome (GOLD analysis project Ga0307507, IMG submission 207223) | Populus trichocarpa ectomycorrhiza microbial communities from riparian zone in the Pacific Northwest, United States - 7_EM | ecosystem: Host-associated > Plants > Roots > Unclassified | place...
TAGAAAAACAAACTTAATAAACCAAATAAGGTCCATAACTTGGGTCACGAGTTTGACGGATTGACTTGTACCGATCTGATACGTCACTGCCTTAATATTGAAAAAAAAAGGATGTCTTAATTTTTTTTAAGTTAAGCTATGTTTTCACTGGTTTTTTGGGTTGCCTTTAGATTCGTTAAGTTAATTGGGTCACCTTAAGTCAACTCCTACATGTTTTAATTTTAGACTCGGGCTAGCTAAGGATTTGGGTTAGAGGGTTTCATGGATGGCCAACAAAGCCATATTGAATGCCGCTTTCAAAAAGTTCATTGTGACAACGCACAATTATTGTATTGTTATTATGTCTTTAATACACTCGCATTATAATGGTGTTATTTTTTTTAGAATTGGAACTTGCGTTTGAAATAATGAATGAATGTTGTCTAAGAAACAAATGTTTTGGTGATTTTTTTTTTTAAATAGAGCACGATGATGAGCTAAATGAGTTTTAGTTAGAGAGCTATTTTTTTCACTAGCTTTTAGTTTTTATTAAAGGAAAATTACCTTTAATATCCTATAGTTTAATGTGAATTACACTTTGCTTTTTTAGTTTGAAAAGTTACGCCTTACATCCTATAGTTTTAAACACTACATACCTTACATCCTCTCACAAGCATGTCAAAAATAGTCAACAAAAATTGTTAGATTATTTATAGGATTGCTATTTTTTTTTTTTAAAACAACTAAAGATACCTAGAGCGAAAAAATAACGAAAATACCACTCAAACTCAAATTGGTTGTTGCTTAATTTTTTTAAAAACTAGCCATTACTTATTTAACAATAATTACAACAATGCCATAATTTACATATATAAGAACATTTCTCCCCTTTTCTCATGTCACTACTAGCCAATTTCACCAGCAAATTAGCCCCTTCCCACACCTTTTACAACATCAACAAACATCACACTCTCATCAATTTCAGTTGCTGTCACCAACAAATTTTAGCCATTCCCCACACCTTTTCTAGCAACAACAAACTTCACATTTCCCTCACCATTTTCAACTACTAGAAATATCAAATTGCTGACCAGCCAAAATCTTACATTTCATTCCTGCAATTTCTCTTAACAATTCGAACCACAACAACATCAAAATCCATACTTTCCACCACCATTTACATCATTTAGAGTCAACAACCAACTCATCAACATCTAAATTGTCCAACAATAAAACAAATCCATACTTTCCACCACCATTTACATCATTTAGAGTCAACAACCAACTCATCAACATCTAAATTGTCCAACAATAAAACAAGCCAAACTGTGTAACAATCAAGCAAGCCAAACTATATTATTAATGTTGAAGAAATGAAATATAGTCAATGTATTGCTTATATACCATACGAAACACTATAAAAACATGCAAAAACATTTATAATTGACATATAAATATCCGAAGAATGCAAATAACAAGCGTGCACATAATAAACACCCACAAACATTTAAAATTGACATGGTACCTAAAATGATCCACAAATATTCCATCCATCATAAAACACTGAACAATATAAACTATCAACAAATCTTAAATTTCAAAAGGCAACAATCTTCATCTATATTCCTCAAGGGATGCATCTAGTTTGGGTTGAGTGTTGAGAGGATACATCGGTTTATAGTTTAAAAAAGACATTGATAAGTTAATGTAAAGTTTTGAATAATAATGATAATTCATAACGCATATTTAGATAAAGACATTGATAAGTTAATGTAAAGTTTTGAATAATAATGATAATTCATAATGCATATAGGTGAATCTCCTGTGTTTGTATTGTGGGTTGAGAGGAAGATGTGTCAGCACCATTACTTTCACCCATGCTAGCTCTTCCACCTCATGAATCTCCTGTCCATCTTGTAGCATTATCGTTTCCTCTTCTAGAACCATTGGTTCTTCATGTAACAACATTGGTGTACTATTCCAATAGCTTTTGATCCTCTTCTACTAGCATTGGATCCCCTAGATCCCCTCTAAGAACTAGTGGACCCTCTTCACCACCACTATCGGATCCTCTCCCACCTCTAGATACTCTAAAACTAGTAATCTATTCAGCAATATCTCTTTGACATGTCCTTGAATTATGGCCATGCTGGTTACAAATGTTGCGCCCAAGTGTAGAAGCCCCTTTTCCTTATAGTATCATATTGATCTTCTCCTTCTTCCTTGCGTCTATTTTTCCTTTGTTTATCCACACTCCTTTTGAGGTCTGGTGGTAGAACAATGACATCTCTTTTGGTAGGAACTATGTCTGCTTCTGGTAAAGGGTTATATTAATCTCAGAGTATGTTTTCCTTAATTTTTCAATTGTTTAGCACAAATGGCACAAATGACATAAATCATCTCTGTTTAGCACAAATGGCATAAATCTTCTGTCAATTATCTTGTGATGCGCATAAGGCAACATATGTCTATGAGAATTGTCATTCACCATAAGAGCATTGTTGTTTATCCAATTCAACACAAACTCTGTTTGGTTGTATTCATAAGAAGAGGCTGGAATAATTCCCATGTTTCTAGCTTTCTCAATAGATCTATCAACCAATTTTCTAACACAGGGAGTTGTCTTTGTTTCCCAAGATATAGCTTGTGCATATCTATCATGAAATCTTGCCATAGTTTCGACCTAATTTTCCCAAGTAACAAAACAATTGACATACTCCTGTACTTCTTAATCTAACTATTGAAAGACTGCCAAATTGTTTATTACATTTTTCACCTTTTTTTCATGGTCAAATAAATGCTTAGCTCATGTCTCATGAGGGATGTCATTCAACTAATTGAAAGCTTCTTTGCAACATCCTTAAATGTCCTTTACGTAGCTTTTGAAATTGAGGCTTGTATGGGCTTTGAAGCACCCCAAAACCCTTTTTTCACTCCCAAGCCTTTTGAAGCTTGTATAGGCTTGTATATGGACCCTTGAGATGGCATCCATCAATCTCAATGAATGACTTACATCCATTAACAAATCCTTCATTCATTGCTTTCAAACATATATAAACTCGTTGGAACTTCCATGGTGAATGCACATTGCAATTGTAATTAGGGTGGATTGTGTTGCTTCAATAATTGGATATATCTTGGGAGTCTCTTAAAAGACTCCTTATAGCTTCTTTTAACAAACCTTTTGCCTTTGTCATGGCCCTCCAAATTGCATAGGGTGTGGTTTAATCTCATATCTATCATCCAAATTGTATCCAAGTCTTCATTTGAGATGTTAGGATCAACATTGATAACTAGTAGTAGCTTCCTAGATGTTCAAGTTGAATTTGCAGCTTTTATATTGGTAGGCCGAATACAACTATGCTCATCTCTTAATGATTTTACCATGAATTGATAGCTACCAGGAAGGAGCTAAGCATATATATGCCAAGCACACCCATCAACCATACATTTGACTCTAACCTTCTTTTTCTAATTGATATATCTTTTTACATGATATTCATGCTTAACTTCATATTCTCTTAACACATCCTTGAAGCGTTTTACATTAGTGAACAATTGATATTCTTCAAACTTAATTGATCCATCCTCTCCAATCTTAAATCTCTTACATTTAAAACCTTGAGTAAGATCCGCCTTGTTTTTTACTTCTTACGCTTACATCCTCATTATCTTGATATCTTCTTCATCACTGCTATTACTCAATTCATTCTTGAAACTAGATGCACCATCCACATCAGCATCAGCTTGTAAGTTGTCAATCCACTCATCTTCATCTACGTCAACAAATTCAAATCCTTCCTTGTTTGAAGGAATGTAATCATCATTGATATCCTCTTCACCATCCATATCAGCACTCATAATATCCTCCCGCATCATCATTATCACTCACATCAGCTCCCATATCACCTCCCATGTCAGCACCCCCATTATCACTAGCACCACCAACATTAGCACCCACATCATCATCGTAATCAACAAGTAATGTTATTTTATTGCTTTTATAATCATCATTTCCAACAAAATATTTAATAGACATATTGTCATTGTGTTTGCTTGTATAACACTGGGGCATTCTCATTGTGATAGGAGCAACATCATGATCAACATCAATATGCAAATGAATTTCTTCTTTCCCTTGTTCATGCATGCTCAACACTTGTAATGTCGAGGCATCGTAAAAAAATGTATTTCCTTTATCATCCCTTGTCTAAAAGCCATGTTTGTCTATGTCATATATTTGCTTGCAAAAAAATAGTATGTCAATGTAAGAGATATATTTATAATATATATCTTGCATAACATACTTTGCTGCCATGATGAACAATAACAATTGGCATTTTGAAACATGCAAGGATAAAGCATGAGTTTATTAAACAAAGAAAATTCAAATTAGAGATTTTTGCATGGTAACTCGTAAGCTACAATATGAATTTTCTTTAGGCTTTCCAAACATAGCAACTGGTTATGCTCAATAAAGCTTAGACAAAGATAAAAATCAATTGGACTCTTTTAAGTAAATATCTTACATTTAGGATTTTGGTGAACGGTAACACTATTTGTCGGTTTCTTGATTTTTTTTTTAGGGATTTGAAAGATGCTGTAGTGATTGCTTTTCCACCACCAAAAACATGTTTGAGATTCTAATATTCTTTCAGTTTTGTAAAAGAATTGAATTTCTTAGGGTTTTTTCATCCATCAGGATTAATGTTTTCCGCTCCTAAAATTTTGATTTTCTTTAGTTGAATTGAGTAATTAACAATGTTTCACAGACAACAAATGCACTAACGATAACAGTAATCAAGTAAATAGCAATTATCTCGATTCGATTTAAAAAGGGAACATACCTGTTCCTGGTCTCTTTAATGTAAGCAATGAGAGATTCCCACCACCTATGTTCTATTAGCCCCATTACATGAGACAAAACTTGTTAATAACAGATTTCAAGAAATCATGCTTGATCTTTTGTTGTTTAAGTGAAATAATCGTGCTTGATTTGAGACAGAGAGAGAGAGAGAGAGTGATAGATGCAGTTCATGAGAGAGAGAGATTTGTGTCGTTTGTTCTGTCATTTGTGAGTTTTCAGTTATAATATATATAAAGGTAAGATGAACATATCACCCGATTTGAAATTCTGCATTGATCCAGGATGTAAAGTGTAGTTTTTCAAATTATACAGGTGAAGTGTATTTTGCACCAACTATAGGATGTTAAATGTAATTTTCTTATTAAATAATTAGAATACAAAAAAATGTTATATTTTTTAAATTAAAGATATTAATAAGAAAAAGGAAACTTTTATTAACAAATAATTTTGTTTTCATGGAATTTAAATTATTAATCTTATAAAAAATATTAGTGCCATGTAATTAAGTTAAAAAAATTAAAGGGTTTCTATATCTTTATTTGTGCGATTGTGTTTGGTTAGTGTTAAAATCTATGTGGCATTTGTTGGTGTATGTGATCCCCAATCTATTTTATTAAAATGAATGCATTAGATTTTGAGTCAAGTATCAAGATTTTTCTTGTTGCTTGAAAATATGTTATCACCATGTCAAAAAAAAAAAAAAAAAAAACTGGCTTGACCAATGGCATAGCACGGGCCAATTATCCAATGTTTTCTGTAAGTGATGAAATCACACTATTGATTTTGTAAAAGTATTAAAAACTTAGCAAGTGTCAGGAAAAACAAACTGAAAGGAAAATACTGTCTGTGGTCGTACAATAGTCTTTTTAGTTCTACTATTTGTCTATTTTTGAAAACTTGGTGCTAATAATTTGTAGCAGAGAGACATAGTTTGAGAGGAAAATACCATCCACATTCATTGCACTACATAAATGAGAAGTGTAGAAGCGATGTGTATTGTTGCTTTTATGGAGTTTGATTATTCAGGAAACCTGAACTGTCATCTGGAAATACAATCTGAGAGGAAAAGTTGGCCTTTGAAGGACCACTACATCCTGATCTTCAAAAAATCTACTTTTGGTGATTTGAGGGGAAACCTGAACTGTTGCTTTTATGGAGTTTGATTTTTCAGGAAACCTGAACTGTCATCTGGAAATACAATCTAAGATGCAAAGTTGCAATAGCCTTTGCAGGACCACTGCATTCTGATCTTCTAAAAATCTATATTTGAAGGTTCTCTTTTGTGATGCTTGATAATTGTATGTGCAAATGCAGTAATCACATCAGTAATCAGCAGGTCCTGGAAATTCCTAAACCATTGATGTAGACTAGCACCTAAAAAGTTGTGTACACTTGGTACACATTTTAAGATGAAACAATTATTCATCCCTCATGTAAATGTTTGATTAAGGTGGGGTCTTAAGTCTTATTCTGTGCATTGCCAGTGTGTCAGGAATATGACCAGTACACATTGAATGTAGCTTTTTGGCCATCTTCATCTGCTTGCCTTTTTAAATTCAACAGGACAATCAATTTTTTTGGATGATAGGTTATCTAGACAATGCTGAACAAAGTGCTTTCATCAATTAATTGTTTATTTCTTTCTTCTTTTTTTCCTTGGTAATTCTCTTGCCTGATTAACAACTTGAAAAGAAAAAGGTTTCCTGCTTATCTGATTAACTATGGTGGTAAAGAATTCGTAATTTTATGGACTGTCTGCTGCTGTTGATGCCTGCACATTAAGGATCTCTCTCTCTCATTTTCTTACTGTATATGTATGACTACATCAGGATGCAACGGAATAAGGGTCAATTTACTTCTGCCAAGAAGTCTGAGGGAGGATATGGCTGGGATGGTGTTCAGGATTCAGGACTAGATGATAGCCAACAAGAAACCTCGTAAGTTGCTATATCCTTAATTAGTGAAATATATCCTGAAAGGACTTTTATTGCTTACTTGGTTGAGTAATCGTATCTTTTGTGTCCTTGTCTAGGTGTACGCATTGTGGCACTAATTCAAAATCCACCCCAATGATGCGGCGTGGTCCATCTGGTCCAAGGTCACTTTGCAATGCCTGTGGGCTTTTTTGGGCAAACAGGGTATCTATTCTATTGAACTCTATAAAATGTGGACATACGCATGCTTTCATAACTCGTCCCTTTTTATATTGTTATTGCTTTCGTGCAAAGTGTGTGTATACATTCTCAGTGCAGAGATAAGGGCCAGGCATTTGCTATTTGGAAAAAAATAATGATTGTTTAGTATCTATTGTTATGTTTGCCATTTATTATCAAGTCAGTACAATAGCTTTCAGTTCTGTACATACTGTGTGAAAACTTGCATGTGATTGTTTGATGGATATTGTGTTTGCTTGTCCCTTCCCTCCCTTTCAAATATAGCTTGTCACTGTTGATTATGGTTGGAAGTTTAGGTATATGTTGATACATTGCCATTGATATAAGAGTCAGACTTTTATTTTTGTGCACATCCTCTTAATTGCATATGATGCAGACAGTTTGATAAATGATGGATTGATAACAAGGTCAAGATAATAATACTTTCATTTTTGTAAATCGTGTGTCAAAAAGGAATTGACTTAGAAATGCTAATGGAATGAGTGGAGGAAAGAAAATTTACAGAGAAAAAAAAGAAGATTTAATAACCCAGGAGGAAAAAAACTAGATGTTATAATTCACCAAATAATATTGGACTATGTAGGAGGTGGAATTAGGGATGAAAAGAAGCCCAGTGGCTGCAAGCTTGCTGTTCAAGACTCTGAGCATGGCAGTGTCGGGCAAATAAAATTTTATGAGCTCAAAAGCAATGAGATTGTCTGGTGACTACCTGGCAAGCTCATGAGTCAAGATACAGTGAAGCAAACAAGCCCTCTGATATGAGGCTTTAAAATAAGCTTGTGTTAAAGCCCATGCCATGCTTTAATGTATTTGTAAGGTGGAGGGTGGGAACACTTACAATTGGTAGTCATATCAACTCTTGAATTTGGATTATGTCTAGATCTTCTAGGGTCATCAGCTGGTTTCTGTCAATTCACGGAAGTGGTCATTTTTATGAATTGATGAGGGTTTTTTGTTTTGGTGGGATTTATGCTTAAAAAGAATTAGGTCTACTGAGATTGTTTTTGGCTTCTCAAGAACTTTGAATTCTAGCCATTGCAATGAAGCATAATACCAGATAATGGAGGTGGTGTAGCTATAGCTTATTGAAGAAGGATAAGGGCATCCTGTTGGGTGATTTGGAAAATGTTCGGAATATATGAAGCTGGGTTAGTGAGACAAGAAGTGTGATCTATGATAGCATGTAAGAGTAAGAGGAGGTCTAGGGTTAGATTAATATCTAGAAATAAGATTCACTGTATTCGCAACGAGGTTTGCCAATTTGGAGTTTGGATACACATTTTGTTATGATGGTGAGGATAGAGTGTGGACTATGGAAGTGCATCACTAGGTGAGATCATCAGTGATACCATATAATGCTTTGAGGTTTGCCCCTCGACATCCTTGTGTGGATATGCATTATTTTGGAATTAGACTCCTGATTCGATGGTTTTGGCATGTATGCTTTACTGTTTTAAACCATCTGATTTTAACCATTGCTTTTTGTGTGGAAGTCTGTTCTTGTTTGCTGCACTTTAACTTCTATCTGCATGCTACAATCCACTGGAAATTTGTCTCAGCTGTAATGCTCTCTCAAATAATGCTCACCTCACCAAAGTGCAATCCTTAGCTTGGTTTCATGCCCATCCAATTGACTGATGCATCCGTTAGTTGTTGACCTTAAATAAACAGAACATTATGCAACCCGCCTTACTCAAACAACATACATTGAATTCTGCATTTGACTTATAAAACTCTGCAGGGAACTTTGAGAGACCTCACCAAGAAAACGGATCATTCTGCTACTCTGATTGAGCAGGTATACTCCTTATCTGCATAAAGTTGTATAAGTATCTTCATGCAATGTAAATGTGGTTCTTGTCTTCTTCTTTTTCAATTCATTTAGGGTGAAGCTGAAGCCAATGATTCGGACTCTGGAACTGCCATTGATACAGACAACAATCTTGTTACTTACGCAAATGGTGGTGATACAGCCTTAATAACAGAGCATTGACTGTGTTTCTGAGTTGCATTTAAAGAATGGCTATAGCAGTCGGCATCAATTAAAGTTGAAGGTTTTCTAGTAATTAATTCCAGCTTGTCCAGTGGAATGTACAGATGTTATAGTGCCATCATCATCAATACATGAAGTTATCTCGTCCTTACCTTTGTAGTGCATGAGATTTACCTCTATAGGATTCTACTCTGGATGTATCACATAGAAGTTTCGATGATGTAGCTTGCTGGTTATATATAGTACCAAATGCTTTAATTAATACTACCAAATACTTTAATCAATATGCTTTAATTAATACTACCAAATGCTTTAATCAATATGCAAATAACTTCACGCGATCACACGTGGGGCTTTTCCATTTTCTTGAAATGAAGACACTCAGGGAAAGAATAAACGAAGGTTTTCTTCAATATCCGAGCCCATTCGTACGTCCTCGGAAGAAGTTGTCACCTTAAAAAACAATGTCAGCTTCACCGGAACGCTAGCAACCTACCAAGCCCTTTCTAAGGTTATGGTTGGTATGAATTATTAATTTTTCTATTTGAGTGTTTTTACTTTATTTTTACTATTAAAATACATGAATTTTTATTCCTTTTAAGTTCAAGCTTTTAATTATTTATTTGAGAATATTTCAATTGATGTATACCCTTACCTTTAGTTTCTTTGTTAATCCAAAATCTATTTATTGTTATTTTTTAATTTATTCAATTCAAAAATTAAAATTAAAATTAGTATTCCTTAAGAAATAGATTTTAGATTCATTCAATTTCTTAAAGTTAAAAAATTAGCAATAGAAGTATAAATCTAGAATATGGTTTATTGTGATACTCCATCACTATTTATTAGTTTTTTTTTTAATAAATTTCCCATATAAAGTCACTAAGTGGAAACATCAATTATTAATTAAAAAAAATATACTAAATTAATAAACTATTGGAAGTTGAGACAAATTAAATAAAAAACTAAGAGCATAGACAAAAATAAAAATAAAAGTATTATAGAAATAAACTAGATAGGTGGCACTTTTCATTGAAGGATGATATTAAAGTCAACATGTTTTAAAGCAAAAATAATTATGTGACTCAAGTTATAAATCTTAATACTAAAAGATAGATAAAATGAAACTGAAAAAAAAAATGCCCCAATCAAATCCGAGAAAGTATGATAAAATTATAATTCAGATCATGAGACTATGATATTTTTATAGAAAACATATAGAAAAAATAAAAAAAAAACTCAATATTTAATAAACTCAAAGTCAAAGATTGAAATTGAGAGAGAAAATAGATGTAAAAAAAATTAAAAAATAAGACCAATATCAACCCGGGCTAATATCTCATACCCATGACTCGTACCCATGACTCGACTTATGAGACGAGAATGACCGCATTGATAAAAGTAATGAAGCCCAATTCTCAACAATTCAATTATGAAGGTTGAAAATCAAAAAAGAAAATCAATTTTTTTAAAGGATACAAAAAAAAAAAATTAAAACAATGAGGAACAAATTTGATGTAAAAATAAAAAATAAAATAAAATAATGTAAAAAGCCATGAGCTAATCCGAGATAGCATGACAAATGTGTGACCTAGACCACAAGGTTAGGTTAACGTCATAGAAAGAACAAAAAAAAAAAAATAAAGGTGTTTAATATTTAATAAACCCAATGTTAAATGATAAAGTTGAAACATAAAATCGGTGAAAAAAAGACATAAAGAAAAGACTGATATTAATTCGGGTTAAAATTTTATACTCTTGGGGAGTCATGAGATTGAGATCATCAAAAAAATTAACGAAGCTCAATTCTAAACAAATCAAATATTGAAGGATGAAATTGAAAAAAATATTTAAAAAGGAACTAAGGCAAAAAAAAAAAGAATTAAAAGAATAAGGGTCAAATTTGATATAAAATTAAGTTAAATTAAATGATAAGGGATAAAACTGAAAAATAAATTTTTTTTAAAATAACAACTAAAAGAACAATGATCAAATTTGATATCAATACCAGATAGAACAAAATACCAAGGAAAGAAATTGAAAAAATAATCAGTAAAAAAAGGATTCAAAACAAACAAAGAGCAATTAAAAGAATGAAGGTCATAATTGAAATAAAAATAAAATGGAGGGCAACTTTTAATTTTGGTGGAATAACATTTTCCGAGGGGAAGAGAGAGAAAATGAGGGGGGAGAAAAAAAATCCAATCACTGCCTAACGACCACGAGATGCCTTACATGCGCCACCTTTGTGGATGCGTCGTCAATAGAGATGACATTTGCCTGTTTTTAGCTATAGAGAGGTGCTCCACGTGCCGCCCAAAGAGCGCAAGTGCCTCCTACACTCTAGCGTGTGTGCTACTCGGACCAACAACTTTTCTTTTCTTTTTTTGTTTAATTTATATATAAAAAAGCCTAAGTGTTCATGATCCCACGTGATAATAACAAAATATCTATAACAAAGGACCAAAAGCCCCTTGACCTAAGCTATAGACTTTTGTTATTCTAATGGTAACTTAGTAATTATACTATGCTGAGAAAAATAGAAAACTGAAAATGCCCCCACCTAAATTGTTAAGCAAATTTAACTTTTAAGGATATTTTAGGTATTATACTATGCAAATAAAAGGTTAAAAAATCATTCTACCCCTATTCAATCTAGTAATAACAAATGGATCCCGTTAAAAAGATAATTTTTTTTTCCTAGAAGCAAGTTAAATAGTTTCAATTATGGAGAGCAACATGATAATTTTACTATGCAAATCCATAGCATATTATAAGTATTTGCACAATAAATTCTTGATCAATTTTAACTTTTGTTTTAATTAAAAAGTTTATGTATGCTTGACAAACATGCCATCATATTGCATGTCAATCAAATGGCTATGCTAAAATAAAATAGATGGAATCTAATGAAAATAATTAATCAGAAAAAAATTAAAAGTTCACACACCCAAGTAAAAAAAAAAAAAAAGTAAAAAAATCTCAACTAAAAAAATTTGAAAAACTTATGAATTGAAAATGTTTCTAACTCATCAATAAAGTTCTATTTCACCTTAAAAAAAAATCATCTCCACCAAAAGCTAGCCATTTTCCATGCCTTTACTAAGGTTATGTTTGATATGATTTAATCAAAAGTTGAATGTTTTGATTTTGAACTTATGAATCTTAACTTATCTTACATTCATTTAAAAGAACAATTATTCTTGAGTCTTTTTACAAAACATATTTGTTTATTAAAATTATTTTAACTCATTTTTGTTTCAAGTTATTTATGAAAAATAACTTTTGAATTAAAATTCAAAGTCAAATTTTTTGCTAAATGAATTCTAAAAACATAGTTGTAAAGACCTAGTATTCAAAAGTTAATTTTTTATAATTAACTTCTAAAAAAATGAGTAAAACAAGTTACTTTAGGTGTTTGATATATAATGGTTTAAAGGAATTTTTTTTTTTGAAGAAAATAGATAGTATAAGTTAAAATAATAAGTAAAAATATTAACAACTTTTTATTAAAACAAAAATCTTGACTCAATTTTGTAACAAACTTTTAATTGGAGTCAAAATGCATTCTTCACTAAGCATATTACTTTAGTCAAAAGTTAAAAACCTAACTTAAATCAAAATTCAGAAGTTATATGAAACATACACAACTTAAATATATATTCATGATCATTATTTTTTATTTTGTATAATCTTTTATGTTTCCTTTTTAAAAACTAGGTTCTTTTAAGGATTTGTTTTTAATAAATAACATAGTAAACTCAAAATATTAACGAAATAAAATAGTTTGAAAAATAATTGGTTAAATAGTACAATTTGCATATGTCATCTATTAAATATTCTAATTTTAAAATGCTATAACTTACAATGTCGTGATTGTGAATCGTGACAGGTCATGCAATTTAACCTAGCTTATTCTTCTTCTCCCCCTCACAATTACAGCTCCTTTTTATAAAAACCTGTCATTTACACCATCTTTCTCTCTATAAAAAACCAGTCAAAACCATCTCATAGCCTTAAAACACACCAAAAAATCATTGTGTTGAGCATCAAAACTGACGCCTAAAGCATCGCCACCACTCCCTAAGGTATGAGTACCAAACTGCCACCACTCCCCAATTGAAAAAAGCAAGGTAAACAACCTACATTTATATTTTGTGTATTTCATATTTAATTTATGTTTAATTCGTGTTTGCTTGAAATTAGGGTTTAATTTGAAAATTAGGTTTGTTTGAAATTAGAGTTTGATTGAATTGTGTTAAATTAGCCATGAATTTATGTAATTAGGGTTGATTTCATGCAATTAAGCATGAAAATAACATGAATTAAGTTTAATTGTGATCAATTATTCTTTGCATTGATTTTTTTGGTAAGTTACCGAAATTGAGGATTTTGATTGAATTGTGTTAAATTAATTATGAATTTGTGCAATTACAATTTATTTCATGCAATTGAATATGAAAATAACATGAATTAGGTTGAGTTTTGATCATTTATGTTTTGCTTTGATTTTTTAGGTAAGTTGCTAAAATTGAAGATTTTGATTGATTTGTGTTAAATTGACCGGAATCAATTTTTTTTTTCTACAGAATGTCTTATAACATCTTTATGTTATGTCATTATGGTGTTACTGTTGCTCCTTATATGAGCAATAATATCACTTACAATGGCGGAAGCAACGTATTGTTGAATGACAATTTAGGTATGTCCTTTATGGATGTTAAACAAGCTATATGTCATGAACTTGAGTGAAATTATAATGATATTGAAGTCGATATAACTTGGAAGTGTAAAGTTGGGGAACAATATTATTATTTGTTACCAATTGCATATGATGTTAGAATTAAGACAATGCTTGATTTTTTATATATTTAATATGGATTGAACACGATGAAATTGTATGTGGGTAGTGAATCAACACTACCCCTTCTTTGATACAATTTAAATCAGCATCTGTATCAAACAAGGTAATTGTTTCTAGTTTGTAATCTTCTGAAAAAACTAGAGTAGTTTTTATCAAACATTTAAAAAATCTTCAAGAATATGTTTGATGTGTGACAATGCATGATCTAATGTATGGGTCTCAGGGGTTTGATCTTTTGATTCTGGTTCAAAATCTGAGTGATTTTCAATCTTAGACAAGAGGTGTTGTAATATGGCTGAGTCTTTCTGTTGGGCTTATCTAAGGGTTTGTAACTCAGATTTAAAGATATTAATTTCTGACTGTAATTCTGGGATAGTAGCTATGGGTTTGGATTTTATTTTCTTGTTGAGCATTTTTGTAAGGTCATATGTGTTGGTACTGGTTGTAGGTAGAATGGAATGGTTTTAGATAGGCCAAGGTGTCCAAGGTTTGTTGAAATTATTCAACAATTTATCTAAATAGGATTTTTGTAATTAGGGATCATCCAGTCTTTTGATGGCTTCAAGGATGAATTCTTAGTCTCTGGTTAAAACATTGAGTTGTTTTGAGTGGGATGAGGTCTCGAATCAGAACTAGCAGTTGCCAATTCATCAATTTGGAAAGTTTCTTTAGAAGTATCTGAAGGGTTTGATTTAGTATCAAAAGATTCAATGAAGAGGCTTTGATTTGGTTGATCATCTCTTCATTTATTTGGAGCTCATGTAGTTTTGTATTGACTTTGCAGAATCGGAAAGTATGACCTTTCTGGCCACATTTGTAACGGGTAATGTTTTTTAAGTCAAGCTTGGGTTTGGGCCTGGACTGTGAAGGTTTGTAGGTTTTCTTTGGGTTTTCTTATAGTAAGGTTGTTTTGGTTTGGAGTAGAAATATTTTTTGTGGGTTGATCTATTGTAATAGAGCTTTTTGGGCTTTAGATGTGGCTTGGACTTGGAACAGTTTCCACTACAAGCGGATTTGTTTTTTGATCAAATGTAAGAAATTTATAGATTAAATGAAACAGAGCTGGGGAACCAGTAAGTTAAGATATATACATATATGAACATAAAAAAGGGAACATACTCCCTTAAATACAAAGGAGGCTAGGGGAACAAACTCCCACAATAGTCGAAACAGACCTAACAAAAAACAAGGAGCTACTCTAGCAGCAACTACCCAACCTGTAGCAACAACTGATGAGGCAAGCAGGTAATGCACCAGCAAAACCAGTAACCAATAATACAGTAGCTAGCTGATCGCAACAAAAGCCTGAAGCAAGCAAGAACATAGCAAGACTGAAAGTAAAGCACCGGCATAACCATCCTACAATGAGGAGGCAATGAGGTATCCATCAATAATAAGCAAATCTCAACTTTAGAAGTCAAAAGAGAACATGTAGGAACCCATAACAGCCAAGAGTAACCCTACGGGCCTTACAACCAGACCAACAGGCACCACAACCAACTACTATCAGGACAACCATAATAGTAACTGGGAGAGCACGTAGGCAATGCACCAACATAACGACCAGCAACACGACACCATGAAATCCAATGAGAGAACATGCAGGAAGACTACACCATTAACAAAAACAAGCCAGCTGCAACTGAGGCAGCCGATAAGACCAAAGACAACAACTGAGAAACCAACAATAAGCTAACCTTAACAACAACAGAAGGAAGCAGGCAGGAAGTACACCAACTAAGAAGATAGGCCTGCAAAAGGCAACAAACAAAGTAACATAGCCAGCAAATAGGCAAAACAATCCTAAGCTAAATATACACAAGATACATATTAAGAAAACAAAGGGAACATGCTCCCTTGCCAAATATATGATCCATAAGTACAGATAAAATCAGGGAGAGGAGAAGGTAGCAAAATTTGTGTTGCCCTGGTGCTTAGAGTCAGTCGTAGAGGAACTCTTGGTAGGATAACAACCTACTCCATCCGGCTTCCCCTGATGGCCAAGGTTGGTGGAAGCAGCAACTCGACTACGAGTTAAATATTATCGTCTAGGAGGCGGCACATCTGTGACAGCAGTATGAGGGTCATCAAAAATATGCACAACCTTTGGAGGAGCAGAAGATTTAACACTAGAATCTCTAAGCCCTGCTTCAGCTAGTTTAGTTCGTTTGCACCCAAAAACAGCAATCCTCTCATCCATAGCCGTTGTAACTTCAGCAGACATGGGATCAATTCCTGGCGCACCCTGAGGTTCTTCACTATGTATGTGTTGTTTCTCAACAGCAACAATTTCTGCAGAGGGATTGGTACAACCAGAGCGGGAGGGAGCATCTTGGGAGTGTTTCTTGGGCTTGTGACTTCTACCTTTGGTGCATGCGGAGATCGTATGCCAAAAACTTAACATTGCTTGTAAAAGCGTGGTAAAGATTTATACATCACCTGCTGGGATAAGGGCAAATCATTGGGTAGGACGAGATTGATAGAGGTGGGTAGATCAGCTAGCAAGTCATTCTCAACAAGCACTCTAGCATATGAGAGTCGAGTCATGGAGGCAATTGGCGCATCATAATGAATAGGCTTCCCAAGCACACTTGCAAGCTTAGATAGACAGGTTGAAAACCAACACATGAGAGGCAAGTTAGGGAAACGTACCCAGACCGACGTCCTTACCATGTCAAAGGTTGTAAAATAAAAAAACTCCGGCATAACTTTCAGAATCAGTGGCCGGCCAAATACAAAGTAATGGCTACCACCAAGCACCTCAAACATTTCCAGTTTAGAGGAGAAGGAAAAAATTAACCAACCGGAATCATGCATAGAAAAATTTACTTTACATTTCCAGGAATTACTAATAAATTTTATCAAAGATGTGAATCATGGGAATTTACCAGCAATACATCCAATTAAGCAAAACTGCCACATGTCTTTATGCACACCAAGATCAGATTCCATCAAATCGCAAGGTGCTGAAGGATTATATTCAGAAAAATACACTAATAAGGGAGACTGTGTGCTCGGAGTACCTGTAGGGTAGTTAGGGGAGGCATGTTTGTGGCTTCTAGTAGGAGCTTTGCCTTTCATCAAGGGTGGCGGAGCAGCAACACCTACTCTCTCGGGGCTAGGGTTTTCAGCACCCGGGTTAGAACCTAGAGAACCAGACCCAACAGAATGGTCTACAGAGAAATGGTGAGTCCTGGTACTGGCAAAAGAGTCTACATCTCGCCCACAAGAGACAAGAGAAATCGATAAATGAACAGTAGGTGGTGCACTCTGCATGCCCCTATTTCGACCCTTCGCGCGAACCCTAGCACCACGAGAAAAATCAACAGCATCTGTAAAAGCCATCTTAGTTCTCGGAGGGGTGGAGGCTCTAGAAGGAGCCTGAGAGTCCTGCATGTCAGGGCGACTCAAAGTCCGTAGAGCGAGTGAAGATGAAGGACGAGATGAGAGAAACTCATAGTCTTGCTGAGCAAACCGTAAAATCAAAGACTTTTTCTTAGATTTGGCCATGTATTTATAACTCAGAGAGAATCGGATGAAGAAAGGGAGCCACCGAGGCATATAAATCAAGAAGAGAAAATGCTGCATAATGAGAGGAAACAGACTCACGTAGAATGAGAGCTTCTCTCACTACAACCGGAGCTTCTCTCAAACAGATTTTTATATAGACAAGTCAAACTATTGACAAAAACTTCTTAGTTCCTGTCTAGTTCGCTTCATTTCCCACTTTAAGTGTTTTTTGAGCTTGGGGTCTTGGCAGATCTTATGACCTTCCTTATGGGTAAAGCTGACTAACTCATCATATGTCAGCTTATAAGGGATGATTTTGGATGTAAATGTATCTTTGATTTTATTTCGAACTTTTCCCCCTAAAAGGATAGGCAAACCTCCAAGGAAGTTTTCTTTCCAAAAAAAGCTAGTTTGAGTCTTCGTGGAGCATAACTCGGGTGAGGAAGATGTTTTTATACCACTGAAAAACACTAAGCTTCTTGCATCTAAGATTTGAAAGGAATTCAACATTTTTATCTTTTAGATGGGAAGGATCTCCTACAAAATGTAAAGAGATGGTTAAGATGAGGCTTGGTACTACATCTTGAATGATATTTCCGGAGGATTCAAGGTTATGTGTTTGTTCTTTAGTCATTTGGATATAATTTAGGATTTGGAGATGTTCGGCTTCGATGAGATGATAATCCCACCATCCTTTTAACTGGCCAAAGAAACCAACTATAAGAAGTTTGGCTATGGCTTTATCTAGAGTACCAGTTTGGGTTTTGTAAGCATTGGCTGTCATGGTCATTTGTTGAAAGGTGTTTAAGATGTGTATTCTGACATTCGATCAGATTCCATTCATAGAGTGAGGAGGCATTATATTTATGTTGGTTGATAATGGTAGGTTTATTTTGAATGGATATATTGGGGGTAGTATAGGATTTGGGGCTTCTCTAGAGGAGTTTATTAATCTCAGGATTTTTTTTGGAAGATATCATCATCTGAAGTTTGAACGTGATCTGTTTGGTAGTTTTGATGGTGTTTATTTGATTTGTAGAGGTTGTAGGATTGTTACTGACTTGAGGGGTGTCATGCACAATTAGAGTTGAGGTCTCAATTTGGTAAAAGTGGTCTTTTATGGCTTTGAAAATGTTATTTTTACTTTGGAGTTGTGTTTGGCTTGTTTTGATGACTTGATATGGTTTGAAAACTGAGTTTTTTTAGTCTAAGGTCTGTAGATTTTGTAGTCTCAACAAGGTTGGCGATTGTCTTTTAGATCTGTTTTTTGATCTTGGTTAGCTGTTTGCTTATGGTATTGAGGTTGGTATTGGTGAAGTTGTTTTGCTGGATAATATGTTTGGTGTTTATAGTAACATCTTCACTGGGAATTTTGTAAGAAGCAGTTTCAACTGTTTGGTCTTTGTGAGGGATTTTGAGGTTCCTTAGAGGTGGATGATCTGACTCAACTAAAGGACCACTAGCAAGTTCCTAAACAAGAGTTTTATTTCTAGATGTTATGAGACATACATGTTTTTTTTTATGAGAAAGGATATGTAATATGATTTTCAGATGCATAATATAACTCAAACTAATCGAAAAATAGGATTTGAACTTTATGCAATGTAATGAAATCATAAAAACATTTTTGTATCTCATGTCTTTGGTGTAAGAAAGTTTTGAAAAACCAAGAATTTTTTTTCAGAGTTATGGTTGCCATACAAATCATTTTTGAAAGGGGTTTTGTTAATAATAAATTCTTTCTCTAAAGTTAAAACATTTAGCTCGTTTTGGATATTTTCAGTGATTGCAGAAAAGGTTGGAGAGGTTGGAGGGGATTGTTGTTTAGGGTTTGTATATAAAGGTTTGGGTATATTTGTAGTGTAATCTGCATTTTAGAAGCTGGTACTAGGTATATCAAAGGTTATCTCTTTAATTTGGACATTTAGTTTTGGTGGTTGTTGTGGTTCTAGTTGTGTTGCACCTTCGAGGATTCAATCTTTTGGAAGGATTACATCTTTCCACTGGATGGCTCTACGAACAATTGTGTTAGATTTGGAAATGTTAGTTTGAAGTAGTAGGGTTTCACCTTTTTGTGATTGGAATTTGTGTTTGTTGGCAAAGGCTGAGAACATGGCTTTGTAATGGATTTTGAAGATTAAGGCTACTGGAATTGATCCTTCAAGCATATTGTAATTATAGGTTTTTATTTGTAGGATCATGCTTTGTAAAATATTTCGGTCTTTAAGGGATATAGTAAGGTTTGGGTAATAATCAAAGAAAACTAGTCCACTGCATAAGCTAGACTTGATGAAACTCAATAAGGAGTCTTGGAAATTTTGAAGTCTAGCATCTCTGAGTACTGTTAGGATATAAGTATTAAGACCTTCTTTGGTAAGGGGCTTGATCCTAACTTGTATTAGGGCAATATGAATATATTTGTAGTTGCGATCTTGATGTTCTTGTAGGGATTTTTTAGAAAGGAGTTTGATGGTTTCAAATGGTATTGTAAGCTGAATATCTCTTTCTTCAGTTTTGATTGTGAAATCAGTTTTGAAAAGATCAAATTTGGAATTTTGATAAATTTATGTTTTTGAAACTTTTGGAATTTTTCAATCATCAATATTTTTTTTGTAAAATCTTCAATTGTAATTTCTTCACTATTGATAAATCTTTTGCTTTCAGAAGACTCGGAGGTAGACGAAGCTGAAATAGAAGTTGTTCTACAAAAAACAGAATCCATGATTTAGAAAGATAAGACCAAAAATACAGGCCGCAGTTTATATGAGTTTACTACCTTTTCATCACACAACGAGACTTATTACCATTTAGTAGCATTCACTTATACTTCTAATGTTTTCTCTCCTTACCACAAATAAGGTTTCCTAGATAGTATTCCCACCCAGATCCCAATGGGCTCTAATACTAGTACATGGGAAAGGAAGACAGAAATAGAAAATTACCTGCTAGCTAGTGTGTGTGTGTGTATACAAGTCCCTAATGAATTAGTTTGGAAATATTAATGATTTGAATAGGTAAAATAATACATAAATTTGGATTTCTGCGTAAAAAATTACCTGTTAGCTAGTTTTACGTCATTAGGCATAACTCTAAATCCAATCGTTGGATCAGACTAAACTTTTATGAGTAACTTCCTGACATGTCATTCTACCTTAGGTTACAATTATAGGCAAACTAGAATCTAGAAAGGTCTCATAATAGCGTTGGAGTTTGGGTAAAATAACATATAAACAATAATTGAGTGTAAAATTGAAATTTGAGCCAAAAACCCTTCTTTTTCCCTTTAAAAATCTAACGTGTAGTTGTGAAGAAAGGGGAGACCAAGAGTCTTCATTTTCTTTCTTTTCTTTTTAATTTCTTCTCTCTTGAGAGATGGTGTAAGGGGGTGAAAAAGAAAGATTGGAGCGAGAAGAGACATGCATGAAGGCTGAAAATTTAGGGAGAAAGGAAGAGGTATGAAGAGAGAGATGACTAGAGAGAAAGAAAGAGAGAGAAGCTTGGAGGAGAAAGGAGAAATTGGAAACATTGTTTTCAAAGGAATGGTATAAACATCCATCTTAATTTGTAATGCATCTTTAATCCATAATACTCTCATTAATTTAAGTAGTTAGCATGTTAGTGTTGAATTTCAATTTTTTACTTAATTAAGGTTCTTGAATGATTTTGGGGGAATTAAAAATTACTTGTGAAATCATGTAAATGGGCTAGAATAACTAAAGAATTATGTGAAATCACTTGTTACTGAAGTAGGGAACTTGGTGAATTAATGTCCAATGGGGCCGACCAAGTAAGAAAGAATGGAAAGACATATTTAAGTGGGTTTAATATTTATAATTATGTATAATTATGTATTGTAGCACAATTCTTATGATTATTGAAATGGGATTAAATATTGAAATTGAATATGATTGAATGATGTATGTACTTCGATGAAGGAATGTTGTGATCATATAGTTATAATGTTAAATTTTAATATGATTGGGTTGTAATTTATGAGATATACAATTAGTGATAAATTAAAGGAAATCAAGAAAAATTATAAAGAAGAAAACTTGGTATTTTATTAAGTCAAGGGCCGACCATGTTGGGATGAAAATGTGAAGTTGTGGAGTTAAGTGAAATGTTTACGTATTCATATGTGTTTAGCAATGCATTGATAATGATTTGATGAATTTGAGTATTTCATCTAGTCATAGTTGAATCTCTATTATATTTTGAATTAAGATTTTATGATGAATGAATGAGATAAATAAATTATGATTATGTTTGGTTTGTGAAATGTATAATGAATGTTGATGTTCTGTGGTGATTTTGACATAAATGAGTATTTTGAGAAATATTTAGAAATAGTATTATTTAATCAAATGAAATTGTGTGTGGGTTATTGATAAACCAAATTAATAGATAGCAAGATAAATGAAAATGGTGTGGATTTTTTTATGGAATTGAAAAGAATTAGAAGTTTATCTTGTTAATTGAGTTAAGAATGTGGAGTGAATGAGAAGTTGAAATGGAATTTTCAATACGGGTTGAATGAGTGATGATGATTAAATCCTTTTTTTATTTTTTGATCGAATGTAAGAAATTTTATAGATAAAAAAAAAAAAAAACTAAGCTAGAAACTAGCAAGTCAGAATATATATGCATGTACATTTTGAGGCTAAGGGAACAGGCTCCCTTGAACAATCAAAAGGAACATTATAGCCATCAAAACACGACTATTTGACAATATGAAGCATTGCCTTATACAAAAACGCAACCAACTCAAGACATGAACAACCAGCTAGCATAGCCAGCATCAAAAGCAACCAACAGCAATACGCATAACGATTGGAGACCCACAGATAGTAGCGAGCTTCTTCAAGCCCAGTAGGCGTAGAGGTGAAACAAAAACAGCACCAAAGTGTCAAAATACATCTTGTAGGAGAGCAGGATAAGTAGAAGCAGAGCACAACACCAACATCAGAGAGCAGACACATAATAGTAGCAGACCACACATTTCTCTATATATTGCTTACAAAGGGCAACCAATAGAGAAGGCATCAACATAGCAAACAAGGCAGGAATATAAGTGACTCAAAGTGAAGCCAGCAATCAACTCCAGCAAACCAATATGCAAACAGTAGCAACACAAAGGCCAGAGAGGGAAGCCAACTTTAGCAAACCGCAACAACCAACTTCAGCAAACATACAACTAACACTGCAAGTAGCAACAACCATTCAACAATAACATAAACGCTAGAGTGAAAAGCAACTCTAGCAAACCAACCCCAGCAGTCAGCATTAGTAGCATCCTGCAAGGGTGATGAAGTGTGATATGTCACCAGCCTGAGGTAATCCCAGGAGAACCTTCAGCAACAACCAAATAGACCACAACAGACCTGCAATAAGACAAGTCAGCAGCAACAAAGCTTGGAATCTTATCGACTCTAGCATACCAACACTGCGTTAAGCAGCCAAACAGAGACAACCCCGAGTTAAGAGAGCCTTTCACAATAGACACACCTCATAGCAAAAAGCCAGAGCAAATAAGGTTGGAACTCTACCATACCAGTGCAGCAGGCAAATAGTCCAGCAATCAGCCTCACTAATCTTAAGGAAACCAAGCTGCATATAGTAACAACTTAACATCTTCCAACCATCCATGTAGTCGGAGAGAACGTCAGCAACCACAGATAACCCTACAAAAAGCAGCAACACAACGCTAGAGAGGGAACATGCATCAGCTCTAATAAAACACATGGGAACACAAAGAATTGTATCAGCCAGCATAACCAAGCAGAAGGAAGATGATGCTTCACATCAAACCTTCCACAAACCAAAAACTAGAGAGAGAGACCGTGAAACCTCAACCATCTCAGCCAATAAAAAACATATAGAGCAGCAACCAAAAAGGCTAACAACAAGTTTCAGGAAGCTCAGTAAACCAAACGGTACACAGTAGAAACATCCACAACAAAGCCCTCCGGGAAGAGCAAAGATAAATTCAACAAGGCTAGGAGAAGAGCCCTAGTAGCAGACAAAACATAGCAAGCTGGACTTGCAGAGAAACTCAAAAACGCAAATTAGACCAATCATATAGCATGAGTTGTCAGATGGCTATTCAGTCATCTGATGCTTTAGTGGTGTTTACACCGGCACAAATCCAACCGAGGGATTTTGTACCGGCAAATAAAAGGCCAATTAACCCCAGTAGGGGAAGCAAAGTGTGATTCCATGCCAGAAAAGGGTAGAAGAACAAACCTCCATCAAAATCATCCTCTGATAGGGTACAAAACATCATATCTTTGTCAGAATTCCGTACATTAGGGAAGACGACAGCCAAAACACCAATTAGGGTTTTGGGGAAGACACGCAGCATGTTCTCTATTGCTGCTCGATTGGGTTCTAGGATGACAAGAGTTTGGGTGGCAAGAGGCACAACCAAGAGTATAACCATGGTTTGGATCAAAGGCTTCGCCATTAGAAGCTGTTGTACCTGAGGAGGGAAGAACAAAAGGTCATCCGCGGATGACGTGAAGACAAGAGCTTGAGATCGATAGTAAGAGGACGCAGACATGAGGAGACGCTCCTTGAAGGGGAGCGTCTCTCTCCTACTGAGAGTGATGATGATTAAATCCTTATCGGTATAGGAGACGTTATGGTATCGGGAAGGGAGTAGGGAATCACGATTAAAGCTACAATAACAGGTAGGTGTCTAGCACATATATTTTGTAATCAATATGCCAATAGAATTGTTAGATTTAATTCCTTTAGTTTCTTGTATTAGAATGGAAAGTCATTAAATAAGAAAAAAAAAAGAAATGAAAGAAATAAAGGAAATGGATGGAAAAACTTGATTAGCTACTCCTAATATAGAGGCTAATGATGGCAAAGAGTTCTTTGACATCAACATTATTGAATTCTAAATGAAAGTATTTATAAAAGACTTGATTAGCTATTCAGGGATTCAGAATGCTAATGATATCAATGAGTTACATTGATATCAACATTTACTTGAACTTGATTAGTCAATCCCTATAAGAGAAACTAATAATGCTAATGAGGTTCATTAGCATAATTATAACCACATAATAGATGGGAAATAAAAGAAAAATGGATTGGATTAACTTTCCCAGACAATGGGGAAAGCTAATAATATTAAGATGGAAACCTAAGCATCAACATGTTCCTTAAAGATTATGATTAGCTAACCTGAAATGGTAGTTGATGATGTCAATGAGCTAGTGTTGACATTTTCTTGATTAACTATCCATTAGAAGATTGTTAATGATATAAACTTGAAATTGATATCGGCATTAAGGAAATTATTCAGGTTATGAATATCTAATAGTATAATGAAGTTAATGTGGGAAGTTATATGAAAAAGAATCAATGTATGATAAGAAATGTCTTATATATAAGTTGAGATAAAGAAAAAGGAGATTTAGTAATACTTTTCAGTGTATTAGTTATTTAAATAATTGTATTTGAATGTTGTACTTTTTAAGACCATCTCATTTTTGTTAATATAAATTAAGTATGTTATGCATATTTTGGGATTGTAATGTATTCGTTGCATTTTGGATTATTGATATATGAGTATAATTGTTCCTCTTTATGTTTTGTATTTCTATAAATTCACATATATATGTTGGTGTCTATTTAAAAATAAAAAACTTTCATAATTGCTATGGTGTAATATCATATTGATTAATATGATGTGATGAGTACAATTGATGTGACTGAGATACAAGATGATTGGATCGAAAATTAAGAACGTGAATAGAAATGAAACAAGTGTTAGTCGATAACTTGAGATATTCTGGTATAGAAAAAACTCTGCTGAAATTTCGGTAGAAATTATGGTAGAGCTTAAAAAAGAAAAATTATTGAATTTATAGTTAACTATATCCAGTTTGTTATCAATTCATGATATCATTGATCAAGAAGTGTATTTAAAAGTTAGGTTGTTACACATGTTGTATAAAAATGAGGATTAAGAAACTTTGGTTAATATATTGTACATGTTTTAATGCTTGTAATGGTATTCAGTCATTCATGATATTGATTACTTGATTTCAAGTTCATCTTAGAGTAGATAAAAGCATGGGATCATTACTAAATTATCTTTTATAGATGAAAGCAATGTCAATATGTATATAATTTGTCTAATCAGATAGTAAATAACTGACTTTGTATGTTGTGACACGCATGTTAAATAATGTTATTTGGAGGTGTATAAAAACTTGAACTGGAGTATTTAGTCGTTATTTATGATTATAATTTAATTGTCTTGTATGTTAATTTTATCATTTAATATGGAATTGTATGGAATATTGATTATGGTTGAGTGTTAACGAGGTAATCGTGCGATTGCCATGAAATTATGTTAAAATAAAATCCAAAATGATTTCTTAACCTATAAATCACACTTATAATTCATATATAATGTTGAGTTCTAAGTGTAATTTATAGGTTGAGAAATTTTAACCGATTGGAACTCAAAGCTAAGAATATTACTTGGTAAGGAGTTCTAAATCTAACCTAGCAAGCTTATATGAAAATGAAGGCAATTAAGGTTGAATTTATGAATTTTTTGTTAGGTTTTATAGTAGAAATTTTGGTGAAAAGCAAATGGATTGTATATTAAGTCAATTGGGTTACATTAGGTTGTGAGGGATGCTAAATTAGGAAGAAATAATTAAGAAAACTAGGTATCACTAAGGGCTCAATGGTCACCAATATGGGACCAAATTGCATGTGAAAAATTTGTGTTTATTCAAGCGTAATGATGATATATTAGTGTATGTGTGAGGATAATGAATACATAATGTGTTTTATATGAGATAAATTGAAGAGAATTTGCTTCCTTTATTGTTGTGCATGTTTCAATAAAATGAGAGTAAGGATGAGAATTAGGATTTATGAATGTAAAATGGTTTAAAATTTATATAAATTAATGATGAATGTTAAATGTAAGTTGAATCATAAACAATGGTTAAGTTGAAAGAAAATAACTTAGTATGTTATTATGTGAAATTTACATGGAGTGAAAAATAATGTCATATACCTGTGGATTTAAGGGAGGCTTCGGGAGCTATGAAACAATAAGAAGGTACTACCAGAACTTTGACAGCAGGTAGGTATCAAATACCTTAACACTTTTGTTTACCATACCATGTTCATTATGCTAGACATTGCATTGTAGAAAAGTATTATGACTTCAATTATGGACTAAAGATGTGAGGAACTAGATTTTCCAGTAATGAGACTAGTGCATGGTAATGTGTAGATGAACTACTTTTCCTGGTAATGCGACTAGTGCCCGATTATAGGAAGAGGAACTAGTTTTTATTGTAATAGGATTAGTGCCCGGTAATGGGCGAATGAGCTAGTTTACCAGTGATGGGATTGGTGCTCGGTAATGGGGCAAAAAAATTAGATATTCAGTGAATGATTTATAGTCTGAAAATAGGCAAGGAGATTAGTCTTTCAATAATGAGATATTTCTAGATAAGGGTAATGTGAGTAAATGCTGGAAGATGTAAGATTATGCCCGAAAAAAGGGTTAGTAGTAATGAGTCAAGCTGACCTGAGATTTAAATTGAATTAGAAGGAATTCAATTGATTTATGAAAAAAAACTAATTGAAATAGATAAAATATAGTGGAATTGCATAATTAAGGTTATATTATTATTTGATTAATTTATGTAACAACTTGATTTTATTATGTGATAATCAATTCCAGTTACCTCTCATCAACAAGCGGAATGATAAGGTTTTTTATTAGGAATACTTTTACTAAGATTTAAAGAACATGTAATAGTTAATCCTTTTATATTGTATCATAAGAATGTAAATAATATTAACTTTATTGTAGGATATATCACTATATTTAAACATCTTTATAGATTTCTAATATTTTATCAGTTCTTTTGTTGTATTAAAATTATGAATGCATATGGTTATATTATGCTACTTTCATATGAATTGATTATGTGTGCATATATGTGTATATCATATGCAAGAAATATAATAATAGATTATGATGAATGAAACATTGGAAGTTGAGGTTGGAAAGTATTCTAATCTAATGACGAGATGAGTTCAAGATGATTGGACAACCTTTAAGATATGTAGTAATGAGAATTGATGTGAAACAAAAATTAGTTGATAACTTGAGATCTCCTAATATAGGGGAGACTTTACCAAAATTTTAATAGAAATGTCATCAATTTCATGAGGAATATATGTAGTATTCAAAACTAGAAAAGGATAAACAAAATGATAATGTAAATACATGGAATTCACATGAAGAAATTATGCAGCGATTGTATGTAAATATTAGGGATGTTATAGAGGTCGTGAGGAGTGAAAACTTAGGTGAAAAACATGGTGAGAAAAGAAACTTAGATTCGACCACTAATCAAAACCTAATGAATTCGGCTGAGAGTGGAGGTAAGAAAAAAAAGAGAAGAAAATACGTGTGCGATATGCGGAATGTGTGGTAAAATTAAAGAAACAACTAAATTTTTATGCAAGAGAGGGTGAGATTAAATCTACTTTTTATGTATAGGAAGGCTTATTTTAATGCTAACAATCTTGATTATGATGTTCCTAGTATGGCTATTTTTTTGTTGTAGGAATTTAATGATGTCTTTCTCGAAGATATTCCTAGTAGTTTACCATTATTGAGGGGAATAGAACATCAAATAGATCATGTACTCGGAGTTGCAATTCCTAACCAACCAGCCAACCGAAGTAGTTCTGAGGAGACACAAAAACTTCCAAGGCAAGTGAAATAGTTAATGATAAAGGAGTAAATTCACGAGATACTCGTTTCTAAGAAGGATGCGTGTTAACTTTCGTGTCATTAATAACATAATGGTAAAATATAGACATTATATACATAGGCTTGATGATATGTTAGATGAGTTGTATAAATCTTGTGTTTTCTCTAAAATATATATGAAAAGTGGATACCATTAGATTATGATGAAAGAAGGTAATGAATGAAAAACCATGTTTAAGACTAAGCATGGTTTGTATGAATAGTTATTCATGCCTTTTGAACATATAAATACACCTAGTATATTTATGAGATTGATGAATCATATGTTGCATGCGTTTATAGGTAAATTAGTAGTTATTTATTTTGATGATATCCTTATCTATAACAAGAACTTGAATGAACATATTGATCATTTGCGTAATATACTTCATGTGTTGTGTAAAGAACAATTGTATGGTAATCTTAAAAAGTGTATTTCTTGCATGGAAAAAATTCTGTTTCTCAGATATGTTGTAACTACACAATGTATTGAGAAGGATGAGGAGAAGGTTAAAGTCATCCAGGATTGGCCAACATCTAAATCTGTGACTGAGGTAAGAAGTTTTTATAAGCTGGTTGAGCTTGTACGAGAAGGGACAATACAAAGGTATTGGCTGGAACAAGACCTACTCTATGCAAAAGGGGGTCGAATCTTCGTGCTGAAGGGAGCGCTGCAGAAATATTTAATGATGGAGACTCATGATCCGCAGTGGGCTGGACATCCAGGCAGGGAAAGGATGGTTGCTCTCCTGTCGCAGACTTATTATTGGCCGAAGATGGAGGATGACGTAGAACTTTACGTCAGGACTTGTCTAGTGTGCCAGCAAGACAAGACTTTACGACAGCGTGAGGCAGGCTTGTTACAGCCGCTGCCGATTCCAGAAAGGCCTTAGGTGTCCGTTTCGATGGACTTCATTGTTGGTTTTCTAAAGGTGGATGGCATGAACACGATCATGGTTGTTGTGGAAAGATTCACCAAGTACGCGATGTTTGTGGCTGCCCCTACGGTGTGTACAGCCGAAGTGGCCGCTGAATTATTCTACCGCAACATGGTGAAGTACTTTGGAGTACCTTCAAACATTGTAAGCGATCGCGATGTGCGATTCACAGGCAGATTCTGGACAGCGTTGTTCAATATGATAGGAACAAGGCTAAAGTTTTCGACTGCCAACCATCTGCAAATCGATGGGCAGACATAAAGGATAAATGCTTTGCTGGAGGAGTATTTGAGACATTACATGACAGCGATGTAGCAAAACTGGTTGGAGTTGCTAGATAGTGCGTAGTTTTGCTATAATCTTCAGAAATCCTCGGCAATGGAAGCAAGTCCATTTGAGCTGGTTTTGGGAGCACAACCCCAAACTCCTGCCGAGATTGCAGTGCAGATATCAAGTGGGAAGAGTCCAGCAGCGTACAAGTTTGCGATGGAGTGGCAGGAACTGTTTGAGTAAGCCCAAGACAGCTTGCGTAAGGCAAGAAAAAGAATGCTCAAATATGCCAATCAAAAGCGAAGATTGCTGGAATTGAGCGTGGGCGACAAAGTGTTGCTCAAGTTAACTCCGTAAATTTGGAAGAAAATTGTGGGGACGACAAAGCACCGAGGGTTAGTGCCAAGGTATGATGGACCTTTCGAAGTCATCGAAAAGGTAGGGGTTGTCGCCTACAGATTGAAGCTGCCCAAACGGCTGAAGCTTCATCCTACTTTTCACGTAAGTTACTTGCGGCCTTTTTATAAAGACAACGAGGATCCGAAAAGAAGTAAGTTGCAACGAGCTCCTCCTATGATTCACAAGCAATTTGACGATGGTATCGTCAAGATCATGGATCACCGTCAACTCAGCCAACATAAAAAGAATCGGCGAACAGAATTTTGGTAAAATGGAAGAAAAATGAGGAGGTTTCGTGGGAGAAGGATACAGATTTGTGGCAGTTTGAGGATCAAGTGCAAGACTACCTCATGTCTATTCCGACAAGGACGTCAGACTCTTCTAGTAGGGGTGGTTTGTTAGAGCTCTAGGCGCGGGGATGCACCAACAAAAGCACACTGCCTAGAATTCGGCAGCGACAGACAGCGGCAGCCTTGCGCAGGCAGAAACGAATTCGGCAGGCAGCGTGCGATGGTCTATGCGAGTCTTTGAGCTTGCGACTTGGCATGGACGTGGGGGCTTAGATAATGGACCTTCTAAGTCAGCAACTGACGCAGCATAACAGGTAGCTAGGACTGCCTTGTGGACAAGCAGAACGTGGGTGAAGTGGCAGCCTTATGGGGGCAGAACGTGGGTGAAGTGGCAGCATCATGGGGGCAGAACATGGGAGCATAACTGGGGTGCTCTCCAAGCTGCTGAGATCGTGGGATCATGCCCCATCACTTGCTGGAAAATAGGCCACTAAGATCATGGAGATCATGGGGGAGAAAGTGCCCCACTATGTCCTAAAAAATAAGAGATCATGGGTGAGCCCTGCAGCTCACATGTTTGTCTATAAATAGGCTGCAAAGCCTCTGCTGTGTAGTATGCGATTTATGTGCATAGCTTGACTAGCTTTTATAGGTGTTTTGTTAAGGACTTAAGCACTCTAGCCACGCAATTAACTAAAATTGTCAAAAATTATATTGGTTTTAAATGGTGTAATGAACATAAAGATGCTTTTAAATTGTTAAAAGAAAGCTTATGTTTTGTACTTGTTTTAGATTTACCTGACTTTACTAAAACTTTTGAGATTGAGTGTGATGCATCAAGTATATGTATTGGAGCTGTTTTAATACATGATAAAAGTCTCATTACTTATTTCAGCAAAAAGATCAATAAGACAGCCTTGAACTACCCTATATATGACAAATAACTTTATGCATTGGTGGGGACATTGGAGATGTGGTAGCACTACCTTTGGCCCAAGGAATTTGTCATTCATTCTAATCATGGTCCTTATAATTATTTACTTGTTTATAATTATTTACCCTATTAATACACAACAAGGTTTGCATTACTTTACAAGATACACACACACACACACACAATGACATCAAGAACAATTAATAATCCATCATTATACTTGTTTACAATTTCATAATATTAAAATTTTTCATACACATCAACTTTAATTATATAACTTCAAGACGATTAAGTACAAAATCCTTTCAAATGATGAAATGCCCATAAAAGTTTGAATTACAATCTCAAGGTTGTGATGATTGTGGAAATATACATGGAAAAGTATAGAGAGCTAAGGTAAGCATAACCACATTCATTACTACTAGTATTTTTATTATAACCTTTGAAATAAACACAACATCATTTCAAGCATATTAAATCTATGCCAGGTTTTTGATTTATTGTATTCCTTTTCATCATTCGGTCAACTACCATTTCCTCTATCAAACACATTGGACTATCAGTGTTATGAATCCTAAGAAAAATCTCATCAATTATGCGTTCAATTATTCATTTCAAATAATCAAGACTTGGGCTTTGAATTAATTGTATTCCTTGATTTATTTAAATACTCCTCGCTTGTGGTATTATATCATGAATGCACTCATTAATCTATTCTAATGATCATGACTTATGCTTTAAGCAAACCTTATCTATTAATCCATTACAATGCTCCTAGTTCGTGCTTTAAATCTAATTAAGGATTAATTAATCCCATACCATACCTCTAGCCCATGCTTTAATTAAAATTTGGATTTATCGATCCCATTTAATACCCTTAAATTCATGCTTTAATTCGACTTTTTAATTCATTAAATCCATTTTCTTAGTGTGTGTTTGGCGTTGTGGCTGTGTTTACATAAAAATGTTGTTGTCATGTGTTTGGTAACGGTATAAACGCACATTACTGTTTGTGGGACCCATGAACATTTGTGGTTCAACCGTATGACAACCAGAAGCAACTTTAAGTTGCTTTTTGTGCTAAGTTGCAAACTATGTTTATAAACACAGTAAACAGAGGCGCCGAAGAAGAAGAACAGAAATAGAGCACAACAGAGCACATGGAGAGCAACTCCCTCAGCTCACCACCAACCTTCGCCGTGATGGAACAACCATTATTCTTCCTCTTCCCCTTCTCCTTCATCTTCTGCATGCTCCACTGTTCACGTTGCATGTGAACAGTAGAGAGCAGCTCACCACTGGCCTCCGCCATTTCCACTGCCAGCCACTGCTCTTCCTCTTCCCCTTCTACTTCTCCTTCGTCTTCTACATTCTCCACTATTCACGTTGTATGTGAACAGTGGAGAGCAGCTCACCGCCGCCCTCCATCGTTTCCACCACCAGCCACGCTCTTCCTCTTCCCCTTCTCGTTCTCCTTCGTCTTCTGCATTCTCCATTATCCGAAGAAGAACAAAAACAGAGCACAATGGAGAGCAGCTCCCTCAGCTCACCATCGGCCTCCACCGTTTCCACCACCAACCACTACTCTTCCTATTCCCTTTCTCCTTCTCCTTCATCTTCTGCATGCTCTACTGTTCACATGAACAGTGGAGAGCATGTCCACTGCTCATGGCCGGACCGGGTCCGGCCCAAACCTAAATGCCCGGTGTCTGGGTCTGACTTAGTAAAATAAAAAAAATCCAAAATATTTTCTCAAATATTGTGTTTTATTTGAAAAACTTGTGTTAAAAATTATTCAATGACACTACATAAAAAAAAAAGTAAAAATTTTTGCTCTACTTGTTATTTATTCGACCCTTTGACTTAGGATTAGTCAGTTCTATTCCTCGATGGGGGCAAGGGAAGGGATATAACTCAGCGGTAGAGTGTCACCTTGTATTAGAAGGAGATCGATTTATGACGTAGCATTTGCAGAATTTGATCGCAATCCTAATTTTATTTCGAATGATATTTTACCTGATGTTGTTGCATGCTCAAGAAGCCATGGAAAATTGTAGTCCTTGTCGGGTGGATTTCGTACATGATGGAATTGCAAATAGTTTAATGGAACAATAAAAAATACTTTATATAAAGTATTATTTATTTCATGAAGTAATAACAATAGTTAAATGTACAATATTTCAATTAAAAACCATCAATATTAATATACGTCTTTTTTAGTTATTTTATAACCTTAATTTGAAAAGCATTCTTAACCAAACACATTAAACTACTTTTTGTTCAACCTCAATTTCAACCACAGTTTTAACCAAACATATATTTTTCCAAACCAACCTCAACTAAAAGTATTTTTTATAAAACAACATTTTCAAATCACAACCATAACAGCTACCATAATACCAAACACATAAATTTATGGTTTATGCTTTAAGTAACCATATTTATTTACACAATCTCATACTCTTAACTTGGCCTTTAACACAATTATGAGATTCACTAATCTCCTTTGAAAGATATTAGCTCTTTCTTGGATTTATCTATGTACGTGGACATGATTTAATACCATTTACTCATATTGTACCTTTCCCTCTTTCTTTCTTTTTTTCACTTCCATGATCGTGGGTCATAATTTAAAACGGTTGTATTCATTTAATCAATTCCATATCCATACTCTTAACTTGGGCCTCAACTTAATTATAAGGTTCATTAACCTATTTTTCATAATCATGACTTTTACCTTAAAACAACCTTATTTATCAATTTCCATTTAATATTCAACACACATGTTTTAATTCCTCTTTTTACTTATGCAATCATTAATCCACTTCAATGATTATGGGTCGTGTCTTACATCAATTCATGTATTATTGATCTATTTCATTTCTCGAGCTTGAACTCATGGCGATCATACATTTAATGATCAATTTCAATGATTATAGCTCATGATTTACCTTATCATATGCATTGGTTAGTTTCAACAATCATAACTCGTGCTACTAGACAATCTTTAGCCCTCGCCATTATGACCAAATTAATTTTTTAATCTACAGATTTTTGTTCTCACCAATGTAGTCAACTTTAATTTAACACAATAAGTCTTTATCCATACGACTGACTATCTTTTAACATATAATAATTTATCTTCATCCAAAGAGTTGACTATCTTTTAACATATAATAATTAGTCTTTGTCCAAACAACCAATAGTCTTTCCAAAAATAGCCATTGCTCTGCGGTCGACTCAATTCTTTTAAAAAATAAATAGCTCTACTTATGAGGTCGACTAGTTCCTTTTTAAGATAAATGTCATAACCTAATTTTTGACAACAAAAAATGAATGAACAAAAATTGAGGTTTGGATCAAGACAACACAAATGGGAAGCTTTGAGGGGTTAATCATGTTGGTTTATGACTTTGAAAGTTGATTTGGAAAACATTTGAAAGAATTAACTAGTATGGGGTTTCAAATAAACTTTGATTGGGTTTAATTACTAATATCGGGAGTCTGATTGAAGAACGGATAAGTTTGAGGACTTAATTAGGCTTAGAATTAGTTTAATTAATGAAATCATGAGCATAATTGAATAAATATTAGTTTCTGAGTTAATCAAGGGCAAAGTTACAAGTAATTAAAGTCCAAGGACCATTTTGTAAAAGGCGCCGAAATTCTGTCCAGGGGCCCGATTAAAAAATGTCGAAACTCGGAGGACCAAATGGAGAGATGCCACTTCCAGTCAGAAACGACGCCGTTTGTCATTTCCATTCTTCATCTTCTTCCCTCTGGAAACAGAGGAAGCTCCCTGTGACCAAGCAACAGTGCAGAACACCACCAGACACAATACAGTGCACACGACCTCCACCACCAGCTGCTCAGTTTGTGTCTGTGTCCCTCGCCGCAAGAACAAACCATTGACGCATGAAGAAAACCACTTCCAACAGTTCGACAATGGCAGGATTGTTGGTGTCCCCATCCAACTAAAACACGGAGTCTCAAGCCCTATCCTTATGAAGATCAATGCCCCCGGGAAGATAACGATCAATCTAAGATATCCAAGTCTTAGTGAAACACCAGCGCATCCCCTATAAATACAGAGCTGAAGGGGAGAACCAGAAGACCGATTGGAGAAAAACAAACACAAGCAGAGAGAGGGGAGATCGAACAAAAAAAAAGCAGTCGAAAGAAGGAGGAAGAAGAGAGAATTCTCCAGGAGTGCTCGACTGTTATTGTCGCCCTCGTCTTCGTCATCGCTAGGTAAGGCCTTCCTTTTTTCCCTTCATTTCTGTTTATTTCATTACAAGAAGAAGAACACAGGGCGAAGGCAATTTAATTACCTTCGCCTTGTGCAGCGCACGCGTGGTTTGAACCACGCGTGCCTGCTGCCCACCGGGTCACTGGCTTGGGCCAGTGACTGGGCTGGGCCGGATGAGTCCAACCCAGCCCATGCGGGTTGGGCTAGACTCAACCCTAAAAAGGGAGTGGGTCGGGTCTAGGCTTTAGGCCCAGCCGACCTAAAGTGTGTTTTCTAAGGGTGTGTTTGGCAAAACACACCCTTATGCCTTGGCCATAATTTTTATGCCCATGTTAGTTTGATATTTGGCCAAACGAACCCCTTTTCGATATCAGAAAATTCCAAAAATATTTGGGGATCTTTGTTGATTTATTTGTG
>Ga0307507_10002781_pt1 | contig 35692 bp, 11 predicted proteins | sample 7_EM_MG_FD_207223 | JGI IMG/M metagenome (GOLD analysis project Ga0307507, IMG submission 207223) | Populus trichocarpa ectomycorrhiza microbial communities from riparian zone in the Pacific Northwest, United States - 7_EM | ecosystem: Host-associated > Plants > Roots > Unclassified | place...
CTTTGTGCGGAAGTAGAAAGCGCAGTCTTTTACAAAGGTAGCTGTGAACTGTGAAATACCTAGCTACTAATACGTTTAATTAAGGAGGTCTAGTGTCTTAACACAGCCTAGGTAACCCGTAGGGCCCAAACTATACGTGCGGTGTACAACTTCTAGTTGGAGTTTATGTAAATTAGGGACAAATACTCGATTCCTGTAGTAGATTAGGCCGTTAATAATTGAATATTTGGATTTGTTATAGCGGAGCAGCTTCCTAATCTACTTGGGCTAATAGTGTGCTTTACGGTCTTCCCATTCGCGTAGTGCAGCTAATATATTCCTAGCAAGTTCGTTCTCTTTATAGGTATTCTTAATAAGCTCCTTAAGGGGTTTTTTCTCAGGCTCTGGGTCCATTACTGTGATAAAGTCTTTAATGCTCTAGTTTTGGGATTCGCTCAGTAGTTCTTCTAGGATGGTAGGGTTGACTTTCTTTAGTGGTAAGACAACGCGGTCTCGGTGTCGTAGACGTTTGTTATTAGTATTGGCAGGTGCAATGCCTGGGAGGCGACTAAGAGCGTCTAGGATTATGGCTTTAGTGCTAGGCCTATAGGTAATAACAAAGTTAAATTGGGAAAGGAACTTAGCCTGGTGGACTTGGCGCTAGTTTAGTTATTTTGTTGTTATAAAGGTCTAGAGGTTCTTATAGTCCGTAATAATTTTAAATAGCTGCTTAGTTCCTTATAGTTTGGGACGCCATTCTTCTAGTGCTTTAACAATTGCCAGGAGCTCCTTATTATATATTTTATAGTTGCATTTAGGGGCTGAGTGCTTAGCAGAGAAGAATGCGACTGGCTTAAGCTTATTACTTTTATTGGCTTGATAGAGCACTCCACCTAAAGCCTAGTTTAAGGCGTCTGTCTCTACTATAGTCTTCTTTGTGTAGTTGTAATACGCTAGGACCGGTGCTTTAGTAAACGCTGTTTTTAGGGTCTAGAATGCCTGTGCTTAATTAGGGCCCTATAACCAGCTGATACTCTTTTTTAGTAGCCTGGTTATGGGCTTAACTACCTTAGAATAGCCTTAAATAAATCGTTGGTAGAAGTTCGCGAAGCTAAGAAATTACTATAGTTCCTTAACTAATATTGGGTCCTTCTATTCCTGTAAGGCCTGCACCTTCTTAGGGTCTATAGTTATGCTGTTAGTCAAGATAATTAAGCTAAGGTATTTTATTTTGGTAGTATAAAACTTAGACTTATTAATTTTAATCTGGAGTCTAGTATTACCAAGTCTCTAGATAATTTCATTTATATATTTTATGTGCTTGGTACGTGTTTTTAAGAAGATAAGGACATTATTAAGATACGCAGTGCAGTAGTTATTAAGGGCGTTGTGTAAAACATGGTTAATATAGTTTTAGAACGTAGTGGGCGCGTTATAGAGACCAAATAGTGTAACTAGCATCTTATAGAGTCTAAACCGGGTAATAAATGCTATAAGCTACTTATGGCCTTCCGCAATCCGGATCTGGTTAAACGCAGTAATTACATTAAGCTTAGTAAAGTATTTAGCACTATAGAGTGCGTTAAGTGTCTTGCGGACTAGTAGCAGTAGGTATTAGTTCTTAATAATAACTGTATTTAGGCCTTGGTAGTTATAGTAGATTTATATACTGCCGCCAGGTTTTGCTGCAAGGAGAAGTAGTACGGCGGCTAGTAAGGTTAATTTGTGGATAAAACCCTTATCTAGTATCTCGTTAATCTACTTCTTTATACAGCTGAGTTTAGCGGGTGAGAGTGGTCTATTTTTATAGTATAGGGCCTGCTTTCCTGGTATAATCTTAATTTTATAGTCCTATGGTTGGTAAGGGGGCAGCATGTCTACGTTCTTAGGGAGGAAGTGTTTAATATATTTATAAAACTCTTTTGGTAAGCGTTGTAAAATATCCTTATAGGTTAATCCTGGTTTGCCTTTTAGGAATTTCTTAATATTAGTGTCGACTATCTTCCAGCATAGAAACTCAGACTTAGTTTTTAGGTTTATCTTAAGGAAGTTATATAAATAAAGGGGTAGCGCTTTACGGGCTTCCTTTATTATATAGTCGCCTTCTATTAGCTGGCGAAAAGACCTTTCTAATAGGTTTAGTACTTCTATTAGGCCTATAGGTAGCTCCTTAAGTAGCTGTTGGTGTTCTTCTTATTTAACCAGTTCTACTAGCTCCGCTATATGGATCCTTATTACCTTTACGCCTTTTTATTTACAGAACTGGGTAAAATTAACGGCATAAGTACATTTAATGTTGTTTAGGTTAGGGCGTGTCTGGTTCTCTTATTAGAATTAAGCGAGAGATGCTGACTAAGCTCTGGACACGTCGCGAGAGCGAGCTCTATATGTCAATCTAGATAGACATTAACTGTATCTACTGTATCACGAATCAATTAATATTCATCGTCTGCGTCATCTCTATCATTAAATAGACCCTTAAGACACCTTTGCTGTAACCTTATAACCTTGTAATTCTAACAGGTTATAAGCCTGGGTAGCAACACCTCTCCTAACTTAAAAATTGACCCTGAAAATGACCTTCTCTACCTTAACCTCAACGACACCTACATACGATCACAAGGCTGGTAAAATCGTCATTTTTAATGGAGATAACTTTGCAGACTAGGAGCGCACCTGTGAGGCAGCCCTAATTATGTCAGAGGGCTGGGATTTTGTTACTGGTGCAGAGGACCTAAATTGAGTTAATTTAGCTAACGGAAGAAGAAGATGAGGGGAAGCAAACAAGATTATCTATAATTTGATAGGAGACAACCGTCAGGAAGAGATACGTGCGATAATAAAGGCGTACGATATTTAAGGAATGTGGGAAGGAATAAAGAAGTTTAATAAGGCTAATAATGAGGTCTATATCTCTAGACTCCATAGAGAGTTTTATAGCACTATATTTAACCCTATAAAGATGCGAATTGTTGAGTTCCTCTAAATACTTAATCGATTTAAGATTAATCTAGTTTTAACGCCTTGAGCACTTACCAATAATAATATTAAAGAGTAGCTTCTCTTGGCCCTTCTAAGCGATGTTATATGGCAGAATGCAAAGACCTAGTGTCTATAAGACAAATAAGACCTTGAGAGCTGCATTACCCTTCTTTAGGAGCAAGAGACTGCTCTCCCTACACAAGTACAAAATGCAGCACTTATATACGAGAGGAAAGACAAACCTAGGGGGAGAAGGGGAAACCAAGGTTAAGGTCGAATAAGGGGCAGAGGCTATACTAGTAGATTCGATTATTCCTTATTACGTTATCGCTATAGCTTGTTGTCTTAAGTAAGTAAAGAGCCAAGACGACCAGAAAGAGATAAGTGCAGAGTATACTATTAGAAAGGTCACTACTAGAAAGACTATCCCCTACTTAAGCAATTCTGATTTGATAATGCTAGAAAGACAGATTAAGGTGCTTCTAAGGCAGAGGAAGTAGGGAATATAGTAATAGCTAAGGAAGAATTCGATAGTAATTTAATCTACCTTAACCCTAACCCTAAATGTGCTATGCTTACAATGACGTCTCTAGCTTGGGCTCTTAACTTAGGAGCAACTAAGCATTTTACTAGTAACCAATTAGACCTAATATACTTAAAGAGATAGAATACGCCACAACAGGTCCGTACTGCGAATAGGACCGTTGTCCCTGCTATAGGCTATAATTAAGTTTAAATCGGTACCCTAAAGCTAAAAGACGTCTGGCTTGTACCTTTGTTTAAGTTAATTAAGCTAATCTTAGTAAGAACTCTTACTTAGGAAGGATACTTAATTATATTTAACCTAGACGATTGAGCTACTGGTAAGTATAAATTAGGTATAATATTTAAGGCTACTATAAGGAACAACCTCTACGTGCTATAAGAGTATTAGGAAGCATTTAATGTAATAGCAGAAGCACATAATTTATAACTAAACGTTAGTGAAATAGATGCTAAGCTATGGCACCGCCGAACTGGATATACGAATTACAGTGACCTATTTAAGCTATAGTACTCCTTACTAGGCATAAAGCTTAAGAAGAGAGTAGTACTAGTTAGTAAGAGCATATGCGAAGCTTGTCTAGCTGGGAAGATGTAAGAAATACTAAGTAAGAAGACAACTAAGCGTGAGAAGATACCTAGTTAAGGGCTATACCTAGATACTACGGGATGAATTGGTATATTAATTAGAGGTTATAACTACTACCTCCTAGCCCTAGATGACGCCATATACTACACTTAGGTTATTCCTCTTAAAACCCTCCGAACTAAAGAGGTACTGCCGTATATTAAAGAGATCATTACAAGGGCAGAGAGGTTTACTAGTAACAAAGCTACATAGATTCGAGCGGATAATAAAAAAGGGGAGTTCGGTTGTAGATTTTAAGACGAACTAATACCCTAGGGTATTAACTTTAAACCTTATCCGCCATATAAGCACTTATACAATGGCGCAATCAAGCGCGCGATCTATATAGTTAACTGCAAGACAAGGTTACTTCTATTTTAAGGAAATATACCAGTTAAACTCTGGTGCTACGCAGTTGAGTATACTGTCTGGATTAAGAATTAAGTACCCACCTCAGCACTTCCATTTAATGATGAGTACAGTGGTGCTATTATACCCTATAAGGTATACACCTGACAAGTTCCTAACTTGAAGAATCTAGTTATTTTTGGGTGTTACGCTAATCTAATTAATACGCTCAAGAAACACCCTAGGAAGTATAATTTAAGAATAAAACCTAACTACGTTTTTATGGGGTTAAAAGGGAGTAGTTAATTTAAAATGATAAACCTATATACGCAAGCAATTAAGCTCTTTGGAGATACTAAAGTAAATAAGTATAGGTTCCCTTATAGAGCACCTTGGGTGCAAGCTATAAGTCAAGCTATAAAATATGCTACGAGTGGGACGCTTAAGGGTGGGATGCCTATATAAAGCATGAAGATATATAGTAATTAAGTAGGACGCTTAAATCACACTATAAGCTAAGCTGCGAGCTGACCTGCACCTCCCCCTACTACCTTAAACGCGCCGACAGAGACTCTAGTTGCGAGAACTATAAGTAGGCCAGATAGTAACCGAGTGGGCCACTTAAGCCGAGTAGGAAGCCTAGGTTAAGACTAAGTGGGTCACTCTAATTAAGTGGGAAGCCTAGGTTAAGATTAAGTGGGACACTTAAATTAAGGTAATGCTAAGGGTGGGACGCCCGTATAAAGTATATTGATACGCATTCCTCATACGCAGAGAATAAGGTCTGGAAGGTTACCAAATATAAGGGTTTTCAACAATATGGTGGTTTAGTTAGTAATAGCTATAAAAGCTATCCACCTGGAAGCTGAGAACACTACCTCTATAGGAGCACCTATAGCACCTTTTAACGCTATTGAGTTAGATTAGGCCTTAAGGGAGGATGCTCCTGGCTAGATAAAAGCTATCTTTAAAGAATTTCTCTTTCTTAAGAGAATGCACACCTATACCATTATAAGGGGGAGAGTACTAGAAGGAAGGTTATTACTCCTAAGTAAGCTAGTTCTAAAGCACAAGTATAATATTAAGGGAGAAGTAATTCGCAAGAAGGCAAGACTGTGCATTTAGGGAGACAAGCAGACCCCTAATATTGATTATTTTAAGACATTTACGTCTGTTGTACAATACAACACCTTCAGGTTCCTGATGGTAAAGGTGGCAGCTAAGGACCTTAAGCTTAACCATATTGACGTTGAAACTGCATTCTTAAACCTGCCGTTGCAAGAACAGATTTATATGCAGATTTCTAACCTATTAAGAGACTTCGAACCTAAGCTTAAAGGCGTAAAAGACGTCTACTTAAAGCTAAATAAGTTACTTTATGGCCTAAAGCAGGCACCGAGAGAATGGTTTTAGATGGTTAAGAAGTTCTTTAAGAGCATAGGTTTAAAAGCAGCTAATACTAACCCCAATCTCTTCATAGGAAATGAAGTATATATCTTGCTATTTGTTGACGATATGCTAATTGTAGGAAAGCGCTAATACCTTAATATCACGAAGATAAGAATCTTAAAAGAATGGAGATGCAAAGACCTAGGTTCTATAGAAGTATTTATAGGCTTCCAAATTAATTAAGACCGTACAAACCGAACCCTTAAGCTATATTAGACGATGTACACCAAGAAGCTACTTAAATGGCTGAAAATGGATAGCTGTAATCTAGCTAAGCTACTAATACCAGCTGGCACTGTTCTAAAAGCGGATATTAAAAGTCCCCTTAAGTATAACAATGCGACAGTGTACCGGCAGATTATTGGCTCTACAATCTACCTCTTAAACTGCACACGTCCTAATACTAGCTACGCTGTTGGTTAGTTAGCTAGGTTTATGGCAGTACTAGAAGAATCGCATTACCACTTAAGTAAGCAGCTACTATGATATCTAAACGGCACTCTTAAAGCAGAAATTACCTACTTAAGTTAAGTAGTTTACCTTCCTTTATGCAAGCTTATGTTACCTACTGGTTATAATATCTTTACCGATGCTATATGGGGAACAGAACACGATCGGATATTATTCCAAGGCATAGCAGTTATATGCTATAGGGGAGCAGTAATCTAGATAGCTTAAAGGTAGAAGTTAACGGTATTAAGCTTAATAGAAGTAGAGATTATGGCTGCATTAGAAGGAGTAAGGTTAGTAGTATAGCTTAAGAAGCTAATAAGAGATCTGGAAGAGAGAGATAACAATAACCCTTTTATCCCTATACTCTACTGTGATAATAAGGGTACGGTTAACCTTTTATACGACACGAAACACTACTAAAAAGCTAAGTATATTAAGACTTAATACCTCTTCGTACGAAACGACATGGTTTAATAAGGTTGACTTAAAGTGGTACATATACCAGGTAAAGATTAGCCGGGAGATATGCTTATAAAACAGCTACCAATTAACCAATTTACGAAGCACCGTGCAACGCTAGGAATTAGTAACGGACGGAGATGGTAACGGACGGAGATGGTAACGGACGGAGATGGTAACGGACGGAGATGGTAACGGACGGAGACGGAGCAAGTTACGGAGGTTTTTCGCCTACTATAGGTTTTCCCTCTGTACGTAGGCCAAATGGCACTTGTAAGGTATTTGGGAATAGCTTTATAATTGCCTATTTGGGACAGATGAGGAGAGCGTCGTCAGCATAGGGGAGTGTCAGAATTAAGCAAGAGATGCTGACTAAGCTCTGGACGCGTCGCGAGAGCGAGCTCTGCATGTCAATCTAGATAGACATCAACCGCATCTACTGCATCACGAATCAATTAATATTCATCGTCTGCGTTATCTCTATCATTAAATAGACCCTCAAGACACCTTCGCTGTGACCTTATAACCTTGTAATTCCAACATCTCTAGTGCTACGGCTAGGCTAGCACGGCTCGGTTGGCCCAGGGGGGCGGAAACGAGGTGGCGGCCTTACACGGTACGCGCGGGAGACGGGTGTGAGGTTAGGCGTTATAGGGGGGAGGTCTCAATTGCTCTGGTTTTGGTCTTAGCTGTAACACCCTTGGCTGTTATACGTGCGGTTATATATACGTACGGTAAATAACTTAAAGTTAGGTGTCTTATTAGCTGACCTAGGTTAAGCGGGTGTATACAGGGGACTTATAGTTCTGGCGGTGTTTATTTTTTTAGGAATGGGGTAGTAGTCTAGTCTTCCAGAATCTCTGTTTTATTTACTATGTATATTGGCTCACTAGTGTTAGACACCTCTTTTACTATCGGCTAATAGTATCTAAGCGTTGGCCGTATAATGTGTCCGCGTGGTGCTACTTGGTTATAGTTAGGGATATACCATGGGAGACAGTTATAGGCATAGTAATTGGAGTTAAAATTAAGCTCTAGAGTAGGGAAGTCTGGTTTTGGGTTATGCTTTTTAAGCTAGGGCATTTTAAGAATTACTAGTGTCAAGGGTGATAACTTTGTAATATAGAAGAGTATGGATTCTGTATAGTGGCCAATTATTATTCTTGCTGTAAAGTAGTGGGTAATAAAGCTAGATGGGAGTCTATTAGTAAGGCGGAGTGGTTTTAGGACTAGGAGTCTTTTTGTTATAATATTATGCTTTTTTATAAGTAAGTCTTCGTCTGCAAACGCTAGTGTTGTACTACTACTGTTAATAAGGCTTACTATTTTAATAAAAACTTGTAGGAGTGGGTTGCGTAGTAAGGAGAGGTAGGTCTAAATAAGAATGGTATTTCTATTATTATTTACTATTCTAAGGTTAAGTGGCAGCTAACTTAGAATAAGATCTAACTAATCTAGTAGCATAGATCTAATCCTTTTATCCTCCTCCCCATATAGTTCTAACCTTTGGAGGCGACTTAGTCCAAAGGTTAGTCTTTTAATGACTAGATCGTAGGGCTTAGCTAGTAGCTATAGTCTTAGCTAGTATATCCTAACGTATCGGTCTCCGACGGTATATATATGCTAGAGGGTACTTCGCCAAGGACATAGCCGGTCTCACGGTTAGTAGCAGCACGGAGCACTTATCCGTAGTTTATATATAGGACCATTAGCTAGGGCTATATTAGGGAAGGGAATTATAGGGGCGGGTCTCTATATCCAAACCCACGTCCCTATCTATGGTTGTTGTTTTGGTTACTAATCCCTCTGCTAAAAAACCCGCCGCGGCTAGGAAGGAGTTGGCGCGGTAGCATTAGAAGGGGATTTAGGTTTATTTTAGGGTCGTAAGTATTTTTCTAGTGGCTAGGTTAACCACATGCTAGGCAGAGTCTGTTATCTATATAATATCTTTAGATGTTGTTGGGGAGGCTACTACTACCACCACCAAATTTAACGGCGTTAAGGTCTATTAGGTTATTCTATAGTGCTAGTACTAAGGTGTTGTTGTTAGGTAGTATAGGTTAATAGCCGCCAGTGGTATTTAGCTTAGCGGTATTCAGCTTAGTGTGGTAGGCGTGGTTCTGTAGGTTATAAGCAAATGCGTCCATTTGCTCACTTTAGCCCTTATAGTTAGCATTATCAATTTTGCGGCTAAGGGTGAGGGCTAAGTCCTTTATCTTAGATAAAATATTCTTTCTAAGTAGATCTACCTTTTATTTCTTAGTCTTGTTTGCTTTTATTATTAACTTATTAAGCTCTGCTTTCTAAGACCAGTAATTGCGCTTGCCTTAGCTTAAGGTGTCTAATTTATTCTTAGCCGCTTAGGTTGTATCTATAGTCTTATAGTGCTTCTTTATATACGCAAACATAGACTCTCGGTTAGAGAAGGCCTATTTGCTTAGGTTATTTAGGTATATGCGTAGCATATTAAGGCTATGCTTAACATAGTTATAAGCCTTATCTGTCAGCATATCTGACATATAGAGGACTTCGTCTATTGGGGTCTTAAAGCACTTTGTATCTCTATAGAAAACGCCTTAGATCTTTATTTCCTATATTTTAAATTTTTCTTGCTTTTTAGTTGGCGATCCCTTGCTATTAAATAGGGTAGGGTCTTTTACTTTACGCTTTTTTCTACAGGGCTTAGCTAGGGGAGGAGAGCTAGTAGCGGTGTTCTTATTGGTAATAGTTTAGGTAAGTGTAGTAATCTGGGAGCTTAGGCTTTGTATAGTCTTAGTATATACCGAAGCTTGCTGTTTATATTGCTTTACACGTAGTTTAAGTGTCTTAAGGGAGTTAATTCTGTGTTAAGCTTCTTTAAGTTAGGACTTTACAGTCTGGCCTTTATTATAGACTGTTTGGAGACCGCTCTTAATGCTAGTTAAAAGGGTTGTATATGTGGAGAGGTGCTGAAATATTCCTGCCATATTAAGGTCCTTGGGGTACTCCGGACCACTCCTAATTGCCCAGGTAATGTTGGTATAGGAGGTATTAAAAAGGCGGGCGAGCGCTTCGCGTGTATTTGCTGACGGGGTATTCTGGTTACCTATTTTAGGGGATCTGGGCAGGGTAATTAAAATCTATAAGGCTGGCTGTAATGCTAAAATTGTTTAGGATAATACTAAGATTATTTAAGACTGTACTAAGATTATCTAGGACTGTACTAAGATTATCTAGAACTGTACTAAGATTACCTAGGACTATGGTACGGTATTATCGGTCGCGCTGGGTCGCGATTATACTGGGAAAATAGGGACAGTGGACTAGGGAGAATAAAGATCGCGACGGGGCGCAAGAGGAGATACCACAAACTGTCACAGTGCTATAATGCTAATAGGCTGAATAACTACATTGTGGTATAAAGAGGAGAAGGAGGTAAAAGGAGGTATTGTATACAAACAGTAGGGGCAGCCGCCAAGGCGCTAGTGGTGGGCCAGCCAATAGTAGGAAATAGTAAGAGACAGTACGCGTTAGGACTATGCCGTAACAGTGGCTAAGGTAGGCAGGAGCTCTAGTTTATATACAGCTCCTTTATTAATAACTTGTTTAATCTAGTAGGGGCTAAGGTTTTTATAATTAAGTAACTTTATAGGTTTTTATGTAGAGATATTATATATATTTAACTATACCTAGTTGCCAACACGCATCTTAGGTGGTGGTGTTTTATAATAGTTGGCGAAGTAAGCTTATTTTGCTTGGGCCTAGGCTATCTCTTCTTTATAGTAGTTGAGTAGGTCTTTTATATAGTCTATATATTAATTGGTAGGTAGCATCTTAAGGCGTTTTCTATATAGTAGTTTCTTATTAATAGGCTCTAGTGGTTCTATACTGGATTATAGGTAATATTCTTTATTTGTAAAGAATGGGGTAAGTCCTATAGTAGCTAAGATATGGTTGTTTGCTGTAAATTTACTTAGCGGAAGGTGGTCTACCTAGTTGTCCTAACTATAGGCGACTACCTATTATAAGTACGCCTTTATACTAGCATTAGCGTTTTCTGGTTATCCTGCAGTTTTGTGGTAAAAGGATGTAGATATCTTAATAGAGATACTAAGGCGCTGGTAGATCCGCCTCTATATATTAGAGTTAAATTATATGCCTTGGTTAGATATAATAGAGTTAGGTAACCTGTATAGTTAGTAGACTTTACAGAGGAAGGTGTTAGTAACGTTACTTATAGCTACGCCTTTGGTTGGGACATAGTGGCGTTCTTTTATAAGTTGGCATATTATTATAAGGATGTTCTTATAGGTTTGGCTATATTGTTTATAAGGCGGTAGGTTAACAATAAAATCTATAGTGATATCTGCCTATTAGTATATAGGTACTAGTAGAGGGTATAGCAGTCCTTAGTACTTTATGTGAAATGCTTTAGTATATTTATAGCTGTAGTAGGCGCTTATAAAGCGTTTAACTAAGTTTATTATTTTGGGCTAGAAGTAGTATTAGCTGAGGAGCTTATAGGTTCCTCTTTTGCCTAGGTGGCCGCTTAATTAGAGGTTATAGGCTATTTAGATTAGTTGCTGTTGTAGGTCTTCTAAGTTAGGGATAAATAGATGGCCTCTATAATAGAGCCTATTCTCTTTTACTTCTAAGGCTGCTATATTAATCTGGCTTAAGCTTTAGAGATTAGTAGGCAGTGTATGGGTGCTAGTAATCTTTATGGTAATTAGTTAATATAGTAATGGGTTAATAGAGGTGTTATATACTACGGTAATAAGTTTGTTAATTTTAGGGGGTAACTCTAGTTCTATAATATAAAGCTAAGGGGTGGTTGGTTCTGTGTTGGGTAGTATACCTAGGGCTAAGTTTTGTGCTTTTAGGATTGTTTATTATTGGAATTAATTATAAGGGTTATCTTTTAACTAAGGAAGGTCTTATAAATAGCGTGTTAGGCTATTAGGCTTAGTACCTTATACTCCTGGCCTATATATAATTTTAAAGTTAAAACTGGAGAGGAACTTGTTCCAACGTACTTGGCGTTGGTTTAGTTATTTTGTAGTTATAAAGTACTTAAGGTTGCAATAATCTATAAGGACTTTAGTTAGCTGGTTAGGTTCTGCTAAGGAGAGTTATAGTTAGAATTTCTTAAACGCTTGTATAATTACAAGGAGTTCCTTATTATAGATCTTATAGTTATATTCTTGTGGTATAAGCTTAAATAAGTAGAATGCAACTAGGTGGAGGAGACTGTTATTACCTATTTAGGAGAGGACGCCTGCGTTAACATGGTCTAAGGAGTTAGTCTTAAGATAGAGTTATTATCCTAGTATAAAGTAAGCTAGGATAGGTGCTTTAGTAAATATATCTTTTAAGTCTTAGAACGCCTTTTTATATTTAGGCGTCTAGATAAAATATAAATATATTTTTCTTCCTTTTATAGAAAGGCCCTTTGTTTATATTATTGCTATAAATAGTACTATAACACCTAAGAAGTTGTATATAAATTTCTGATAGAAGTTGGTGAAACTGAGGAAGGCTTATATGTCCTTAATATAGGTAGGGGTTTGCTATCTGGTAATTATATATACTTTTTTAGGGTCTATATAGACACCCTTAGTAGTAACAATTAGTTTAAGGTATTTTACTTCTATAACTAAGAATTTATACTTTTTTAAATTAATATAAAGTCCTGCGTCTCTAAGGCGCTATAGGACCTTTTAAATATGCTTGGTATATTTAGAAGGGTTATCACTATAAATAAGTATATTGTCTAGGTACGCGGAGTAAAAGTCGTTAAGGTAGTTCTGTAAGGCGTTATTAATATAACTTTAAAAGCTGCCTGGGCTATTATATATACCAAAAGGTATAATAGTATATTTAAATTGGCCGAAGTGCAATGTAAATGCGGTTTTTTATTTATTACCTTCCCGTATTTGGAGGCAGTTAAAGGCAGCAATAATATTAAGCTTAGTATAGATTTTGGCTTAGCTAAGCCATTTAAGGGTCTTGTATATAAGCGGTATAGGGTATTAGTTTTTAATTATAATAGCGTTAAGTCCTTTATAGTTAATATAGAATTAAATACCTTCTTTTAGCTTTTTAGTAAGGAGAATAGGGGTAGCTGCTAGGGATATACTGGGACGAATAAACCCTTTGTTAAGGTGCTTATTAATATACTTTTTAATAACTAGGAGTTTGTCTTTTAATATTAGGTAGGGTCTCTTATAGGGTAACATTTTTCCTTATTTAATATTAATGGTATGGTTGTTAGGTTAATATAGGGGGAGTATATCTACGCTCTTTTATAAGCATATATTGATAAAGTTATAGTATTTCTTAGGGAGGAGCTTACGGAGTTCCTTATTAGTAAGTCCTTTTTTAAGCTTTATAAACTTCTTAAAGTCTAAGGGTGAAAGTCTATAGAGTTCTATAGGGGTATTATTTTCTAGGAGGTTAACTATGTCTATCCTATTACTGTAGAGGATATAGTCCTAATCTTTATTAAGCTTATATAGTTGTGATTAGGAGGCTATGGTAATAGTCCAGCTTTTTCTATATACTATACGGTATAAGGCCATAGCGCTTATATAGTGGTAGTTGGTTATAGGTAGGGTAATAAGGGTTTCCTTAGGTTAATGTTTTAGGGAGTAGATAGAGGCGGCTAGGCCATGCCCTAGGCAAGTCTCTCTGCAGTATTTAAAGTTGAAGGTTACTTTTTTCTTTTGCCAGTTAATGGTGGGGTTATATTATTTAAGCTAGTTTATTCTAAGGATAATAGGGTAGTTTGTAAGTAGTATAATATAGGCCTAAAGCTCCTCCTGGTGTCTATTTATATTTAGGTAGAGTTGTGCTATATAGGTAATCTTTTATATAGTATAACTACTATTAGCGAGTTATAGGGCGCGGGCTTTAGTGAGGGGTAAGGTAGGTAGGTTATAAGTATGTATAAATTAGGTATCTATAAATTTATTAGTAGCTCTGCAGTTAATTATAGAATAGGTTTTATATTGTTTCTTAGTAGTAGTTCCCTCTATAGGTAAGACTATTTGCTTCTATCCTTTTATTCTTACTAAACTATTTATTAAGTAAGCTAATATATAGATCCCTTTATTATTGGAGTGTCCCAACCTATAACTTAGGGCTAGGACTTTGTGTTTTCCACTTCCGTATTTAATTCTACTACTATTGCTGCATTTTTATCTTATATGGTAGCGGTATATAGTAATGTATTTGGTGTCTAGGGCATAGGGTTAGATATTTAATAGCGGCTATTAAACCTGGCTATTAGATAGTTTGGGCTATAGCTATAATAGCCTTTTTAATGGCATCTATAGCAACGCCTTAGCTTCTGGAGTAGCTTGCGCTCTTTGTCTAGTAGCTTCTTTAGGAAGGCTGGTATGGAGAGGTTGATATTAGGACTAGTAGTGTTGCTTAAGGTAGTAGGTGTTAGTGGTTTAGTAGGTCTAGAGGGCTTTTATAGGGAGGTCTTTGGGTAGGGGTTTATAGTAGTGATCTGGTTTAGCTGTTGTTTAATCTTCTGTAGGGCTGCTACTATATTGTAAATGTTATTATAGTTGTGGCTAGTGGCTGCGTAACTAAGGTGATAAGTAACCTTTTTAAAAAGATCTTCCTAGTCTTTAGCGTTATCTTAGGTAAGGACTCTAGTGTATTCCTAGAATTTAATATAGAACTTGTTAAATAATTTAGTAGAACTTATCTTTAGGGCACGTAGTTTAGTTTAACTAGTGGCCACTAGGTTATAGTCGCGGTATATTTAGTTAAGGTTGTTAAGGATTTCCTAGTAGGACTACTATTTCTAGGGACTGCTAGTCTTCTATTAAGTGAAAAGCCTATTAAATGGGATGCCCTTTGTTTGTCTAATAATATAGCTAATCTTAATATCTTCTATGGGGAAAAGGTAGGCGCTCTAGGTTAGTTTTTTGCGGATTTATATCTTTTAGTAGCTGTATTCCTTATGGTTACCCTTAAAAATTAAGGGATTTGGGTAGTATGTATTGGACCCTATAGTAGTAGTTTAGGTTTAATTATTATGGCTTTTGTTGTCACCGCTGCTATAATAGGGATTCCTATTAGGTAAAGCTGCTTAGCGCTAACCTTCTATTAAGCGTTAAGTAGATAAGATTGCTAGGGGCGTAGAGACTTAGGTGGCGTTATATACAGTAGAGAGGTGTCTGGTATTATTATAAATGTGCTTATTAAGCTAAGATTATAGGTATTTAATTATACCCTCTCTTTTAGTAACTGTAGTAATAAGTGTAATCTTGGCCTTCTTTAATTATTAGACGTCGCATTTAGACACGCGGAGGTTGTCTTTAATCTCTTAGCATATGTTGTGTCACGGAACGCCGCCGCAGGAGCCTCCATGGGAGACTCCCTAGCGGAACCCCGTGCCCTCGCGTACGCTTCGCGTACAGCTTACGTCAGCCACGCGTAGTATATTACCTTCCTACGCCCTCGATCCTTATGATCGATCGCGCAATGTCTTGTAGACTCCTCGAATACATACGCTCTGTAGCCATTGCCCCCGTCCCGTGACATTACGTTGCGCCTTTTTTTTTTACTACTGACACCTAGCCTACGACCAATTCTACGTCTCTATGATACTGCAGGCGCTGCCAGAAGCAGCGTGTCTATGAGCAACCTCCGCACCATGATAGTAAGACGATATTCCTTACTAGCCACTATGTCAAGCCTAAAGAGCAACCCAATACCCTAACCTAACCTATAACGCTAATTAATCCTAGGAGAATTTAATTTATTAACCCTAGCCTTAACCCCTAAGGGTAAGCCTAGCGGCTTAGAAGAGTTATAACCATAAGTACCCCTAAGCACCCAGCACTACCTTAAAGATGATAAGAGTTAACTAGCCTAGCAGGATGGGTATACCCCTATTAGTATAGGTAGCCACAGTGATAACCTTAACGAGATAGACACCGGCGACGTCTTATCCTTTATTAATTATATAGCCACGGAAAAGCAACCAGAAGGGCAGCTACCTATTAAGATCGAAATATAAGACGCTGAGATATTTATATAAATGGTAGCACAAGAACCTGATAAATACTACCACCTTCTATAGAACTACCACCTAAAGCTTATATAAGCTGAACTGCGTACTGCCTAAGATTATAATATTATCCAAGACTTATAAGCTAGTGAGGCACTTGCTAATAACACATGCTAAGAGACTAAAGATGACCTCTGTATATCTAAGCGCGACGTTTAACAATTAAAGAAAGCTAAGATTGTACTTATTACCTAGGTTACTAAAAAGGAGGGCATAATTAAATACCTATAGTCTTAGCTTAACAAGCATATCCGTAATAATGCTAAGTACCTCCCTACTATGTACTACACTACCTAAGTCCCTATGCCTTTGGCAACCTTACCTACCTAATGCTTAGCCGAAAGTTAGTGTTAAGCAGCTTTACCTAATAGGGATAACCCCTATAACAGCGACCAAACTTAAGCCATAATTGTGGGGTCTAATATATAATACCTTAATCCCCTAGTCTTCTAGGGAGACCGTAAGGAATACAGTTACTGGAAGATATAAATCCGCAAGAAACTAACCTAGAGCGCCTGCCTTTTTCCTAGGGAGGATACTAAGATTGGTTATATTATTAGGCATACAAAGGGTACCTTATTTAATAGACTCTTCGCCCGATGGGAGACTAATAGCCCCTAGAAGTGGTAGTCCTACTATAAGGTCCTTAACGATTTTAATCTAATATATCGCGACTACGACCTAGTGGCTACCAGTTAAGCTAAACTACGCGCCCTAAAGATAAGTCCTACTGAGTTATTTAATAAGTTCTATGTCAAGTTCTAGAAATACACTAGAGTCCTCTCCTAAGATAACGCTGAAGACCAGGAAGACCTCCTTAAAAAGGTTACCTATTATCTTAGTTACGCTGCTGCTAGTTACAATTACAATAACATTTATAGCATGGTGGCAGCCCTATGGAAGATTAAATAATGGCTAAATTAGATCTCCACTACTAACCCTTGCCTAAAGGCTCCTATATAAAAGTCCTCTGGACTAACCACACCTATATATACTAGGTTACTGACACCTACTACTAATACTATTACTGGAGCTAATATTAACCTCTCCATTCTAACCTTCCCACGTAAACTCCTAGACAGAGAGCGTGAGCTACTTTAGAAGCTAGGGCGCTGCTATAGATGCCGTTAAGAAGGCTATTATTGCGAAAACCTAAACTGCCCAATGGCTAGGTTTGGTAATCGCTGCCTAATACCTAACTTTATACCTTAAACACCGAATACCTTGCTACGCACTATTACCGTATAAGATAAAGAAGCAGCAGCAGCGGAAGTAGCGGGAAATGCTTAGTCCTAGCCCTAAGTCGCGAGCTGGGACACCCTAATAATAGAGGGATCTATATATTGGCCTGCTTAATAGATAACTTAGTAAGAATAGACGGACGGAAATAGATAGTTTTACCTATAATAGGAACAACTGCTAAAAAACAATATAAAGACCGTTCTATAATTAACTGTGGAGCTACTAATAAATTTATAGATACCTAATTTGTGCGTAAATATAACCTACTAACCTTACCCCTTATTAAAGCCCGCGCCCTACAACTCGCTGACGGTAATTGTACTGCATAAAAGATTACTTATATGGCATAACTCTACCTGGATATAAACGGACACTAAGAAGAGCTCTAGGCCTACGTTACACTACTTACCAATTACCCTATTATCCTTAAAATGAACTGGCTTGAGTAGTATAACCCTATTATTAACTGGAAGAAAAGAGAAGTGACCTTTAACTTTAACTACTATAGAGAGACCTGCCTAGGGTATAGCCTAGCCGCTTTTACCTACTCCCTAGGATATCAACCCAAAGAACCTCTGATTATACTACCTATGACTAACTGTTACCATGTTAGTGCCGTAGCCTTCTATCGCATAGTATAAAGGAAGAGCTGGGTTGTTACAGTAGCCTCCCGCTTATAGCTATACAAACTTGATAAAGAACAGGATTACGTCCTCTATAGTAATAGGATAGATCTGGTGGACCTCCTAGAGGATAACACGCCCGTAGAATTTAATAAACTCTTAACCTCGGACTTTAAGAAGTTTATAAAGCTTAAAAAGGGACTTACTAATAAGGAACCCTATAAGCTCCTCCCTAAGAGGTACCATAACTTTATTAATATATGCTTACAAAAGGGCGTAGATATACTCCCCCTATATTAACCTAATGACTATGCTATTAATATTAAACAAGGAAAAATGCCACCTTATAAGAGACCCTACCTAATGTTAAAAGACGAACTTCTAGTTGTAAAAAAGTATATCAACGAGCACCTTAACAAAGGGTTTATTTATCCTAGTATATTACCAGCAGCCGCCCCTATTCTTCTTATTAAGAAGCCTGGAGGAGGTATCTGATTCTATATTAACTATAGAGGACTTAACGCTATTACAATTAAGAACTAATACCTAGTACCGCTTATACGTGAGACCCTTAAGCGGCTTAGTTAAGCCAAAATCTATACTAAGCTTGATATTATTGCCGCCTTTAACTATCTCTAAATACAGGAAGGCGACAAATGGAAAACCGCATTTATATCGCGCTTTGGCCAATTCAAATATACCGTTATACCCTTTAGCGTATGTAACAGCCCAGGCACCTTCTAAAGCTATATTAATAACGCCTTATAGGACTACCTTAACGACTTCTACTTGGCGTACCTGGACGATATACTTATTTATAGCGATGACCCTTCTAAGTATACTAAGTATATTTAAAAGGTCCTATAGCGCCTTAGGGAAGTAGGACTCTATATTAATTTAAAAAAGTGCGAATTCTTAGTTATAGAAGTAAAATACCTTAGACTAATTGTTACTATTAAGGGTGTCTATATAGACCCTAAGAAGGTACGCATAATTACTAAATAGCAAGCCCCTAACTGCATTAAGGATGTATAAGCCTTCCTTGGTTTTGCTAACTTCTATCAGAAATTTATATACAACTTTTTAGGCGTAATAGCACTATTTATAGTAATAATACAAACGAAGGGCCTTTCTGTAAAAGGAAGAAAAACACACCTATGCTTTACCTAGACGCCTAACTACAAGAAGGCGTTTTAAGACCTTAAAAATGCCTTTACTAAAGCACCTATCCTAGCTTACTTTATACTAGGACAATAACTCTATCTCAAAACCGACTCCTTAGACCACGTTAACGCAGGTGTCCTCTCCTAGATGGGTAATAACAGTCTCCTCCACCTAGTTGCATTCTACTCGTCTAAGCTTATACTATAAGAGTGTAACTATAAGATCTATAATAAAGAACTCCTTGCGATTATATAAGCGTTTAAAGAATTCTAACCGGAACTTTCCTTAGCAGAACCTAACTAGCCAACTAAAGTCTTTACGGATCATTGCAACCTTGAATACTTTATAACTATAAAGCAGCTAAACCGATGCCAAGTATATTAGAACGAGTTTCTCTCTAGTTTTAACTTTAAAATCGCATATAGGCTAGGAGTATAAGGTATAAAACCTAATAGCCTAATACGCCGCTTATAAGATCTTCCTTAGTTAGAGGACGACCCCCGTAATTAGTTCCAATAGTAGATAATTCTAAAAGTAAGGAACCTGGCCCCTGGTATGCTACCTATAACAGAACCATCCGCACCTTAGCTTTATGCTACGGACTTAAAGCCGCCCCCCAAAATTGATAAGCTTATTACTGCTATATATAACATCTCTATTGACCCATTATTATACCAACTTATTGCCGCGAAAACTGCTAGCGCCCGTAAGCCACCTACTAGCCTCTAAAACTTAGGCCAAATTGATATAGTAGCCTTAGAAGTAAAGGAGAATAGACTCTACTATAGAGGCCGTCTATTTGTCCCTAATTTAGAAGACCTACAACGGCAACTAATCTAGATGGCCCATGACCTCTAGTTAAGCGGTTACCTAGGTAGAGGAGGAACTTACAAACTTCTTAGCCAATACTACTTCTGGCCTAAGATAATAGACTTAGTTGAACGCTTTATAAGCGCCTACTATAGCTGTAAGCGTACTAAGGCCTTTTACACTAAGTACTAAGGACTACTACACCCGCTACCAATCCCTATATAGCGGTGGGTAGATATAGCTATAGACTTTATTACTAACCTACTACCCTATAAACGGCACGGTTATACCTACAAGAATATCCTAATAATAATATACCAACTTATAAAGGAACGTCACTACATCCTAACCAAAGGCATAGCTGTTAACAATATTGCAGACGCTTTTTTTCGCGAAGTTTACTGACTATATAGGATACCCGACTCCATTACGTCCAACTAGGGCACGCAATTTGACTCTAACCTATGGAGACGGATCTGTTAACGTCTTAGTATCTCTGTTAAGATGTCTATATCCTTCCACTATAAGACTGTGGGATAGCCAGAAAACGCCAACGCCAGTATAAAGGCGTACTTACGATAGGTTGTTGCCTATGGCTAGGATAACTGGGTAGATTACCTCCCACTAGGCGAGTTTACAGCTAATAACTATATCTTAGCCACTATAGGACTTACTCCGTTCTTCGCAAATAAGGGTTATTACCCCTAATCTGGTATAGAGCCACTAGAACCTATTAATAAGAAACTGCTATATAGAAAATGCCTTAAGATGCTACTTACTGACTAGTATACAGACCGCATAAAAAATCTACTTAACTACTATAGGGGAGAAATGGCCTGGGCTTAAGCAAAGTAGGCCTACTTTGCTAACTGTTATAGAACGCCATTACCGGAGATGCGTGTTGGCGACTGGGTATAGCTAGATGCACGCAATATCTCTATATAGAGGCCTATAAAGTTACTTAATTATAAGAACCTCGGCCCCTATTAGATTAAACAAGTTATTAATAGGGGAGCTATATATAAGCTAGAGCTCCTGCTAGCCCTAGCCACCTGTGGGATATGGCCTATATTTTACCTATAGCTACTATACCTTTACCAACCTAACCCCTTACTGGGATAGATATAGCCTAAACCCCTACCAGTACTAATCCGAGACAAGAACGAAGACGAGAACTATAAGGGGTGGACTATTAAACGAATTATTGACTCTAAATACTTTGGCAAAGGTAGAGGACGGCGGCTCTACTATAGAGCTATCTATATAGGATTTGACATAGATCAGCCAGAATGGCAACTATAGAAAGACTTTAAAAATGCAAAGGACCTAATTAGCGACTTTTACTACGCGAATCCACAGAAACTGGGCCTAAGCAGAGATTTCGTACCTAATCCTCTATAGGAGCCCTTATAGAGTTCAATTGTTATACACTGCCACGTAAGGGCAAATTGCCGTTAGATTGCCGCAGATTGCCATTATATAACTGAAAAATTGTTAAGATATCCAGGAACTTTAACTACCGGTTAAAGTTATCTAATTAGTTAAATTCTTGGGTGCTAAGCCTTATTACGCAATGTCGCTGCGGACTGCAAAGATGTTAGTTTAGCTTACCACCTTCCACTAAGCTAATAGCGATTTTCTATCCTGGGGATGGAAAATCCTGATTGGTCCATTTAATAATTAGAGCTGGTAGAACTCTACACTACTAACCCCTTTAGTGTTATTTCTTTTCCTTCTCTATGCCTTAAGCGTTCCTTCTATATGTATATAGTAACCACAGCGTTGCCGGAGCTCCGCCTCTATAAGAGAGGGGGTAGTGTCACGGAACGCCGCCGCAGGAGCCTCTATGGGAGACTCCCTAGCGGAACCCCGTGCCCTCGCGTACGCTTCGCGTACAGCTTACGTCAGCCACGCGTAGTATATCACCTTCCTACGCCCTCGATCCTTACGATCGATCGCGCAACGTCTTGTAGACTCCTCGAATACATACGCTCTATAGCCATTGCCCCCGTTCCGTGACAGTTGTTAGTGAGCGCCTTGTAAGCTTATAGGTCTTAGATAATATTATAATCTTAGGCAGTATATATCTTAGCTTGTATAAGCTTTAGATAGTAGTTTTATAGAAGGCGGTAGTATTTATTAGGTTCTTATACTACCATTTTTATAAATATCTTAGCGTTTTGTATCTTGATCTTAATAGGTAGTAGCCCTTTAGCTTATTTATCTGTGGTTGTGTTGTTAATAAAAGATAAGATATTATTAATGTCCCCCTTATAGCTGTTGTAGTCTTTTAAGCTACTAGGCTTCCCTTTAGGGGTTAAGGCTAGGGCTAATAAATTAAATCCTCCTAGGACTGATTAGTGTTGTGGTTTTAATATAGGTATTAGGTTATTCTTTAAGTTTAATATAGTAGCTAGTAAGGAATTTTGTCTTACTAGTATTAATTCTTTAGGAGTATAAAGTGAGGTAACTTATGGATATGCTGCTTCTGGCAGTGTCTGCAGTATTATAAAGACGTAGAATTGGTTATAGGCTAAGCGTTGATAAAGAAAAAGGTGTAACGTAATGTTATAGAACGGGGGCAATAGCTATAAAGTGTATGTATTTAGGGAGTCTACAAGACGTTACGTAATCAATTATAAGGGTTAAGGGCGTAAGGAGGTGATATACCCTCGCGTAGCTGATATAAGCTGTACGCAAGGTGTACGCAAGGTGTACGCAAGAGCACGGGGTTCTCCTATGGAGGCCCCTACGATTAGGTTCCGTGACATAATGTAATAGTAACAAATAATAACTAGTGGAGTCGTTGCCTAATAGATTAACTCTAATTATATTCTAAGATTTACTATAAGGAAAGGAACTATTTAGGTAGGGACTGTGGTCCTTTAAATACACATCTATACTCCTAAGAAAGTAGTTACTCTATATACTCTATCTACTTTACTTACTCTATTATAGATTATATAGATTATACAGATTATATAGATTACCTTATATAATCTTTACTATTCCTTGTTATATAGTTCTACTAGTTTTATTTTGGACTATACCCTTATTAATAATAATAATTCATTGCTTAACGTCCGATTCGGATCCCTATTGGGCCTATACAGACTACTCCTTATTTATATATAGGGAGAAAACTCAACTTAAAAAAGACTTAACTTAAGAAAACCCCGTGATCTATCTCCCCGCCTTTTAGGACTTGCCTACTTAGCGCCTATAAGTTACTAGTGGTGCTCTACTACCTTACTTTTTGACCTTCTTAGGAACCACTGCTGCCGTAATAAGCCTATGGACGCGCTAGTATTGTAAACTTTACTCTGCTACTATAGAGTTATTAGGGGACACCTACTACTTACCCCTTTACCTTCTATTACTATTTCCTTTGCAACCCGGAACTGGTTTAGTATATTTTAGCTAATAAGCTACTAGGTGACCGCTTTAAGACCTTTTTATATTAAGAGCAGTGTATTATAGTTCTCTATGCCAGCTGCTAAGAGTATTGCTTCTCGGCTGGTGTATAAGGGGCATAATAGTATTATATATTTTGGTGTCTATCTTAGCCAGCCATATTTGCATTTTAGGCTACCTACTAGGATGCCTACCTAGTAGAGCCAATCTTTTAGTCCTATTATTCCTATTCTTAAAAGTGTTGCTATTATATTTTCTGCATTTATTAGGCCTTTTTAAAGCCCTTAGGTATTTACCCCCTATAGCATTAACTATGCTATAGCTTAGGTTTCTCTTGCCTAGGTTAGCCTCTATACCTTTAACTCCTATACGCCTCTCCAGTATTAGTCTAACTAGTATTATATTACGGTAGATGGTTTCCTAGTACTCTTTTATACTTTACTTTAGCTCCTTTCTCTTTTTTGCTATTATCTTTGCTGGCCTTTTATGCGTCTCCCTTCCTCCTCTATATAGGCCTGGGCCTTAATGCGGTACTATTCTTCTTCTACTTTCTCCACCTGTTTCTCTAATATCTCTTCCCTACTTTAAGGTATTTGGTTTGCTCTTCTGCAGGGCACCCTAGGGTCCCTCTATATTTTATTTAGGCATGTCTTAATATACTTTATAACATTAGAGTTACGCTCCTTTTACACCCTTTGCATTGCCGCAGCTTTAATATATAATTATAAGGGGGGGATATTAGCTTCCTTTTTAAGTAGTACTATAGCCGTTCGCTTATACCCACCTGTTATACTCTAAAGGCAGGCTATTTAGACCTTTTAGAGTGGTTTAAGGAGTAATTTAGGGGGGCCTTTCTTAGTTTCTCCTATTGCCCAAATACTGGATCTATATGTTATAGTTGGCCGGACAACTGCTATATATAGTAGGCGTGACCTCTGGAAGCATAGACCCTATATAGAATTAGCAATCCTAGACATTATAATATACTAAGATTAGCCCTTACGGGCTGCTTATAACGTATATACGCTCTACTAGAGCTTACTATCTACCTATACTCCTAATACCCTTAGGCCTTAAACTAGTTAACCCCCAAAGCCTTAGATATAAATTGTATGCTAGAGATCTACAGATTGGTTACATTATCTTATAAAATGGATTAGCTGGTATTTCTCTAGTAAGAATTAAACTCTATATCATCTTGCCCATTCTATATAGGTATTATAGGCTTTCTCTAGTGTTCTACAATTCTCTGCGACTATTAGCCCGTATATAATTAGGTTTATGTTATTAATAAAGCCTATTCCCTAGGTTGCCCCTTCCTTAAAAAAGTTAAGTAGGTTGCTTATAAAGAAAAGAAAGAGTATAGGCGAGAGGGGTAATCCTTATAGTATTCCTATTATAACTATAATAGGGGGGCTCTAGTACCTACTAAAGACCAGTAATATTTCTTTCTAGCCTATAAATCCTTAAATAAATTATATAATCTATTCTAGAAAGCCCTTTACCCTAAGGATATGTAGGAGGCGCTTATAGGGTATATTATTATAGGCACCACTAATATCTAGGCTAAGCATAGATACTATAAAGTCCCTTCACATCGCCCATATAGATTTAATGGTGGCAGTAAGTAGCATAAGTGTTAATAGTATTAAGCGGTTCTTTCTTACCCCTATTTAGCTTTATAGTAGTAGGGCGTGTTCCTTAGCCGTGTCTACTATACAGTCCGCTATTACCCTTTTAAAGATCTTGCTAAGGGTGTTTTCTAAGGCAATGGGGCGGTAGCTTCCTAGGATTAAGTAATCTACTTTGCCTTCTTTTTATAGGATAAACGTTGTTATGGATCTTCTAAGTTATAGGTAGTAGCCTATAGCAAAGTATGCTCTGGCTATATCTATAAGCTAAGGTGCTATAAGTGGTCCATAGGTCTTTAAGGCCTTATTTAAAATCCCATCTAGTCCTAGTACTATATTATTTAAAAGGCAGCTAATAGTTCTAGCTATTTTCTCTATTATTATATTACTATTAACCCATAGGCGAGTCACTAGTGCTTTACTTATGGTATTACTAAGGTCTGCTAGAGCTAGTTAGGGGAAGAACCTTTCTATAAGGATCTGTGCCTTCTTATTATTATTATTAGTGGCCTATAATTCCCCTGCTCTTTATAGGGGCGGTAGGTATAAGTCTTCTACTAGGCGCCCTGCCTTTTTCTTTACCTATTTTACTATAGCCTAAAGGCCCTTATTGTAGGGGAGGCTTAGATTAGTAGTATACTTATTTATAAACTATCTCCAGTTGTTTCTTACTTCTTTTTTTAGGGTATTCTTTAACTAGTTTCTTGTGTCTTTATAGCGTCTCTTATCTTTAGGATTATAGCTGCTTATATATTTTCTTTTTGCTTATTATTGGCTAGTAATAAGAACCGCATATTATGCGGACTATATATGTTATGTATAGAGGCCCAGTTATAAGACTAGGCAATGCTCTTCTAGCCTATTTTTAATTACTGCCTAGATTCTTTTTAGTCTTTGGTTAATTTCCTTAGGGGTAGCTACTAAGCCTTATTTATTTAGTATTAGGTGGATTTCTTCTAGGTCTTAAAGTTGTTATTTAACTAAACTAAGGAAGCTATCTGCCTTAAGCTTCCTTATTACGTATCTTTTAATATTTAGTTACGCCTTAATATCCAGATCTAGCTATATCTAGATAGGGATATAGTCTAAAGTAAGTGCCTATTCTTCTTTAGGGTTATACCTTTTAAGTCTCTAATATAGGCCTTTATCCATAAATATAAGGTTAATTATGCTTCTAGCGGTGCCTTATTGCTATATAATTGCTCCTAAGGGGGTGGCTAGCTTAAGGCCCCAGATATCTATAGCTTTTAGTAGGCACTCCGCCTATTGTTTAGCAGCAATATAGATACCCCCCTACTATAGGTGGTAGAGGTTTATGTCTCCTAATAGGATAGACTCTATGCCTTTGGTTTCTAGTAAGCTTATTACTAATATAATATTCTCTGTTTATGGGACCCCTTTGACCCTAAGGTTATATACATTAATAATTTATACCAGTCCCCTATATGTCTGGATTATTACAACTATAATATCTAAGTTAATTGCCTGCTATAACTATAAGGACAGGCTAATAGCCTTACTAATCATAAAGTACACATATATAGCTGCTTTTAGTTTATATAGGAGCTAGAATCCTTAGAGGCAGTATATTAATTATATATAGGTATTATAATACGGCTTTTATATAGTAAGGATATAGTATTTCTCTAGGTCTAGACTATCTAGTAGGGGCTTTATAAGACAGTGGTTTGTGTTGCCGCAGTTATACTATATAATAGATAGGTGGCGGACCCCTAGTAGGGGTCCTTTGTCTCTCCTTTATTCCTTACTTCTTCTATTTTTACTTTCTCTAAGATATTTAAAACTTCTATCTCTTATATTTACACCCTAGTTACTACTTATTTTATATAGAGCTTTCCATTCCCATGTCTTATATTCCTACTAGCGCTTCTATATCTAAATCTATTATTGTCTCCAGTTCTTCCCCTATTCTTACTGGTTGGCTATATACCCTTTATAGGTTAGCTGCAAATATTATATTTACTATGTTAAGTCTAATTCTTAATTGTCCTGGTCTTAAGCTTGCTATTACTATCTATAGGGGTCTTCCTATAGGGCATCCTCTCTTTTATATTCCCTATAACCCTTATGTCCCTATTTAGTCTGGTAATATTACGCGGCGTTGCTTCTAGCCCGTTAAGGCTTAGAATAGCTGGCCTAGCCCCCTAGTATTAAAGATAAGGAAGGCTAGGAAGGCGCCTGCATCCCCTTAGCTTACTACCTATTATTTCTATTTATATAACTTAGCGTGCAGTTATTCCCGTAGCTGTTAAGCCCTTATCTTCCATCTCCTATATTTAATGCAGTCTTCTCTCTCCTACGCCTTATATATGCTTTAGTGGCAGTTTGCGCATTTTATTTAGTCTTAATTTAAGCAGTGTCTTATATTATAGGGGCCTGTATAGTAGCTGCAGCACACCTGTACTGTGTATATGGATTAGGTGTATCTCTATTATATATAGCGGTAGCATTATTTTAGGCGGAGTCTGTGGTTATAGAGCCTTATATTATATATAAGGCCATTTATAATAATACCTTTTTAGATAAGGAGTTTTTGCATTCCTAGTATATATATACTAACAATAAGGGAGCTATGCGTTTAACTAGCGTCTTTTTAGCAAGTCTCTAGCGACCTTTATATCCTCTCATTATTCTCATTATATGCTTAGTTTGCATTTTCCTATTAAAGCCATTAGATTTAGGTAATTTTAAGTCCTAGTATAAGGCGTTCCGTTTATTTTACTATCTTATATATAGTTACTATATTATCCGCCTAGCGTCCCTTTTCTACCCTAAGGCTTAGGAGGACCGCTAGGACTTTAACTAGGTAATCTTTATAGAGTACTTTTATACTAATACATTCTCCTAGCCTATCCCCTACCCTTATAGCTTATTCCTTTACCTATTAGTCCCTTAGGGTGACTCTAATATCTCTACTCCTAAGGTATTAGACTGCAACAGTATTATAAACCTCTTTATAAATCTCCATAAGGACTTCTATTTCTAATTATCCCCTAAGCCTCTCTACTTTTTCTATATTTGGTTATATTGTAATTATATGCCCGGTTATTATCTTTAGGGAGGTAGGTTCCCTATACTATAGAAGCACAGCTACAGCGGCCTAGGTGCGGTTCACCAGTAAAGAGGGATTTTATTTATTTTTAATTTTACTTAGCCTTTAGAGGATTTAATTAAGGGTTTACTAGAGGGGCGCCTAAGGTTTACTAAACTAGCAGAGCCATTCTACTAGCTGCATTAGTTTATTATAGCTAACGGTTGCTCCCCCGCAACTATGGATACTAGACACGTCTAATAGGCTTTATATTTTGTCAGATGCCTTCTTAATAGAGGTCTTCCCGCTTTGTAGTGTAGTATTCACCCATTCTTGTTGTAGAGGGCCATTACTGGGCGTTGTTCTGATGGATGCGCGCAAGTGCAAACTACCGTCGTTTAACGTGTGCCTCCCCTACAATGTATGCATCTTAGGGGGATTCTCTAGGTGTTTTTTAGGGTTCTTTTGGTTTGTTTTGGTCTTTTTAGGCCAGGTGCAGCAAGAGCTCCAGTTTTGTTAAAAGAAGATTAATATAAGATTATATATTAGCAATTGATATAGAGGCTTAGGTAGGGGGGGTATTAAAGAGGTAGGTATAGATGGGGAGGCCCTTATATATAAATATAATTCTAATTTAGAGCTATCCCATACCCTTATTAACTAACTAGCTTTCTCTAACTCTTCTCTAAGTAGTTATAATATTATACTTAAAGCGTCCGTAATACTGTCTCCCTTCTTTTTATCTTTGTCCTTAAAGATTTCTAATATCTCCAAGTTGTCCACTAGAGGTGTGATATCCGTTTAATTAATTTGGTTAATATTATTGCTTATTATACCTAAAGCCTCTTCTTCTTCTTCTATAGCTTATTAGTCTCGTACTATTATTGCAATACTGTCTCTTAGTAAGATAATGCCATCTTTGTGCTCTTATTATGTGAAAGAGGGGTTAGTTTATATTATACTAGCAAGTCCCTTATTTTAGCAACCCTCTTTATATTTAAAGTGCACTAAAGCAAATATTTAATTATCCTATAACGTTTGCTCGGTCTCTAACACTAAGTGTACGCGTCCTATTACTCTTAATAGTCTTTAAGTACCCTTGTTAATTGCTACTAGGGTCCTAGGTTTAATCTACTACTGCGAAACTTAATAACGAGTTATTGGTAGCGTTAGCTGAACTTTATTACTCTTATAATACTAAGAGAGAGGCCGCTAATGCTTAATAGCGAGCTCTGGACTCTTGTCTGGCTACGTTTACTTAACTAATCCGTTTTAAAAGAGTGCGTAAGAAGGTTTGTTTTAAGGAGTGGAAACTTATAGAATAAGGTTTATAGGAACTTGGCGATAAAAGAACGGATTCTCTTCTAATAGAGAGGGAAATAACTCCAAATACCTTAGCAGGTGCTCCTCTTGGGTCCCCCTTAGGTAACTTATTCTTTAGTAATCCTTCTTTATTAATGCTGCCTAACCTATTCTCTTCTAATACTCCTATACCTTTCTTATAGCGTTCTTTAGGTTATCTAGTTATAAGGGCACGAAGAGGCTTCGGGGAAGATTCGAAGGAATAATATAAATTCTATCTAAATCTAAGGGTATATAGCTTTTCAAGAGAACAAGACGTTGCGTAAAGAAGAGAAGGGAATAACCAGAGAATCTTGTAATTAAATAGTTAGGGGTCTTGGTCGATGCGTGCGCACATGCGCACGCGGACGGACTTTGGTAGAATTCGATTGATCTGGCAGAACTTGGCAGAAGTCAATTAAGCTGGCAGAATTCGGCAGAATTTGGTTAAAGCGTTAAGTTTATCTTATTAAGTGTTTTACCGAGACATTCCTACTGTAACTAGGCTAGTCCCGTTACAGTACCCCCCCTTTAGCTGAAGGTTTAAAATAATTCAATTTGGTTAAGAATTTATAATTTTTTTTTTTTATCGCGTGTCGTATTTTTGCGTTAGGTGGCGGTCTTAGCAAGGCAGATCTAACCAATTAGACAACTTCGACCGCCGGTTAAAGTTCCTTAATATCTTGCGTGTTACGTAATCGCGTTATAAATGTTATAACTTATTTTAAGTTCTTTTCAAATTCGAGTTTCGTGTATTCGTATTAGGTGGTAGTTGTTTGCCTTTATATTATGTCCATCCAGCTAGAGTAGGCCGCAAAGGATAGTCCTTATAGAATTCTTTTACTAGGGAAGGCGCGTCAGCCTTAATCTAATTATAGGTTTCCTAGGTTTATATTTTATATCCTTTCCACTTAATAAGAAGTTTAAATCGTTTGGATCGTGGTTTCTATTATATATCGTTAATCGAGTTAATAAAGTAAGAACCGTTACTATTATTAACAATTATAGGAGGTGGCGGTGGTACTTTATAAGTTATAGGATCATCTTTTAAAGGTTGCAATAAGCTTATATAAAATATCGGGTGTATTTTTATCTTAGTTAGCAGTTTAAGCTTATAGGCGTATAGGCTTAGTTTCTTTTTAATTTAGTACAGCCCCGCAAACTTCTAATTAAGTTTCTTTAAGGGCCGTTAAGTCTGTATATTTTATATATTTAGGTAAGCTATATTACCTTCCTTAAAGTCCCATGCGGGAGCTCGTCCTTTATTTGCATACCATTTCTATACTGTTTAAGCATACATTAATTCACTTTGTAACAGTTCCATTAACTGCTTTATTTAATTAGCGAAGTTATGCGCGTTAATTAACTGGATCCGTTTAATTGTGGGTCCTATTATGTTAATTTTGGGTTGTAGTTTAAATCCAAGTTAAGGGTTTTGTCCGTAGGTTATATAGAATAGCGTCACGCCTATTAATATATTTATCATATTATTTACAGTAAACTTAGCTAAAGGCAGCCATTTTTCCCAGTTATCTTGTAGGTAGGAGCAGTACATTTATAGGTATTATTCCATAATCGCGTTTATAATTTTAGTTTAACTATCTATCTCTAAATAAAACGCAGTTAAGAGTTGTATTTAAATACTTAATTATTTACATAGAGCTTACTAGAAGTCTGAAACGAACTGGCTTCCATAGTCGGATATTATTAAGTCAAGAAGTCCGTATAGCTTAAAGATATGCTTAATAAAACATTCGGCTACTAATATCGCATTAATTAAGTCTATGGGAATCATATATCGCATTTTTATAAGGCGGTTAACAACTACTATAATATTCATAAACCCATTACTGCTAGGCAAGTCGACTACAAAGTCAATTAAGATGTCGCGCCATTTTTGCATTAGAATTGGTAGCGGTTGAAGTACTCCTTACTTCTTTACATAAGAGGTCTTTCTACGTACACATATCCTGCATGCTTAAACGTATTTTCGTATATAGTCATATATTATAGGCTAGTAGTATGCTTGTTAAACAATCTTATAGGTCTTTATACGGCCAGGATGCCCTACTATAGGGAAGTTGTATACAAAATTAAGTATCTTAAATTATAAAAGTTTAGAATTCGGAACTACTATCTTCTATTAATAGTACAATCAATCGTTTCAAATTTCGCATTTAGCGAGTGTAATATCCTTATACTATTATTTTCCTATTTAAATTGCTTTTATTACATCTATTATCTATATATTGTTCTTATATTCGTATTCTATTAGCTTATTAATTTCTATTTCCCATTTATTAACTTCTAATTCATTTTTGTCAAGTTCCGCATCTAGGAATATAGGATATAGCTTTTTAAAACGTTTAGGGGGCAGTAAGATTTATAATTAATTTATAATCTATTTATTTAAAGCGTTTACAGGTAGGTCCTATAATTATTATATTAATGCGTTAGGCTTCTAATTAAGTTTGCCTGGTTAGTATATAATCTTAAAGTTAAATTATAAGAGGTATTCAGCCTAACAAATTTGGCGCTATGTTAATTGTTTTATAGTTATAAAGTACTGCAGGTTCTTATAGTCCATTAATACATATATCAGAAACAACAATCCTTTAAGCTTAGGACACCATTATTTAAAGCATCTAATAATTGCAAGCAGTTCCTTATTATATATTTTATAGTTCAATTTAGTAGGGGCGAGTTTCCAAGAGAGAAAGGCTACTAGACGTAGCTCGCCGTTCTTATTATATTGCGATAACACTCCTTCTAGTACATAATTAGATGAATCTGTTTCGACAATGCATTCAAGGTTAGGGTTAAAGTGGGCAAGAATTAGAGTAGTCGTAAAACGATACTTTAGGTTATTAAAAGCTTGTTTATATTTAGTGGTCCATTTAAATTTCACGTTCTTTCTTATTAGGTTTACCAATGGCTAGGCAATTTCCAAGAAGTAGTTAATAAATTAATAATAGAAGTTTGTAAATTCTAGAAATCCTTAAACGTCTTATATATTGCTAGGGCTTCCCTAGTTTATAATCACAGCGACTTTCTTAGGGTCCATTTTAATTCCGTTATAGGATATAATTAAGCCCAAGTACATAACCTCAGATGTATAAAACTTGTATTTCTTAATATCGCATTATAAGCCCGCATCTTATAGGCGTTTAAGAACCATTCTAATATATTTCCAATATTTAGAAAGCGAGGATGAGTAGATTAAGATATTATTAATATACACGGTAATAAATACATTAAGGAATTTATAAAGCGTATTATTAATATATTACTAAAACGTACCAGGACCGTTTTTTACGCTAAATAGCATTACTAGGTATTTAAAGAGTCCCCATTATATATAAAAAGCTATGTACTTCTTATCTCCTTTATATATACGGATTTTATTAAAGGCAGCAACTATATTAAGCTTTATAAAGTACCGTGCCTTTGTTAAACAGTTAAGCGTTTCTTAAATTAGGGGAATCAGATATTGGTTTTAAATCGTAATTACGTTTAGAGCTTAATAATTAATATAAAATCTTAAGCCTCCTCCTGGCTTTTTAATAAATAGTATAGGTAAGGCAAATGGAGATTAACTAGGGCGAATAAATCCTTTTTTTAGATGCTTGTTAAGGTATTGTTGTATTACAAGCAGTTCTTCTTATGACATACCATATAGCGGACCGAACTTTAGTGTTATACTAGGCTCAAGTTCTATCTTAAAATCGTGCTTATCTTAGTATGGGGCTAGTTAGTCTGTAAATTGTTTTTTAAACTTGTTAATTAGATCGTGGTACTCTTTAGGTATAAGAGGTTAAGGATTAATATACTATTTCAGTTCTAGTGCTTTCTTAATATCTTCCATAGTTATAGTAAAGATTTTATAATCTTGTCTTTTTACTAATAAGATAAAGGGTGTGGCCTATATTATATAAATTTTAAGAGGTTTTAATATAACATCTTTACATTCTTTACTGCAATTGGCAGTTATAGCTTTATTATATTAGTTTAAGGTTCGTGGTAAGGGTAATTTATATTATTTTAAATTTAAATAGTTATATACATGTTTGTAAGGCAAATAGGTTTTTAAGCAATGACTTTGGCAGTAGGTTATATGGAACTTTAATATTTCTTTAACCCAGCTAATTAAAGGGTTATATTGTTTTAGCCATCTATGTCTAAGTATCATCTTATATTGCTTTAGGGGTGTTATAAATAGGGAAACGTATTTAAGGTGTTCGCCCATTTACATTTTTATAAGAGCGTAGTGTGTTAATTTGTTATATATTAAGGGTTTTCCATCAAAGCCTTATAGGCCTTAGGGCTTATTAAATTTCTTTAAATTCAGGTATTAGGTTTTCGCGTAGTTTATATTAACAAAGCTTATACTAGTGGCTCCGCTGTCTATAAGGATTTATACCTCCTTCTATTTTCTAAGTATTTAAATTTCGCCAAGTACATTAAGGGAGTTATATTGTGTATCAGCGCTAGAAGAGCCTAGACACTTATACTCTTCCACTTCTTATCCTAAGGCGCGACTTGGCCCTAGGATAATTCGTTTTCCGAGTTAGCTAAGGGTAAAATACTTTATAACGACTAGGTATAATTCGTGGAATAAGTATAAGTTAAGAAGCAAGTACGGCTTAAAGAACGAGTGTGATTTAAGGAGTAGGTGCGATTTAAAGACCGGGAGGAACTACGGCGGACTTTTTTAAAAGGGTGAGTTTGGCAATTCCTTTAGATATATCCTTTTCTACCACATCCAAAGCATTCTCTATTTGCGGCTTGAGTTCTTCGTTCGTCGGTCCCTAAGGGTACGTAGGATTGAGTAGCGTCAAGGTCTATAGGGTCGTGCGTAGGTTTTGGAAAAGGGTCGCGCTTTAGGGTATATATCAGTTTCGTAGAGCTTTAAACACAAGGTGTGGTTGGCTTTAGAAAACGAGTCTGTTTATTATATTAAAGGTCCTCATCAATTCGTTAACACATTGTAGCAAATTCAGGTAGGTCCTTTAGCAGTTCCCTACCTACTAACTATGCTCTAATTTTATCCAAAATAGCTTATTAAAGAGCAGCAACTCTAGCGGCTTTATTCTAATCTAGTTCGCCAATAAGGCCTAAAAATTCCGAAAAGAAGCTTATAAAGTCTTAGTTCCGTTGTTATAGGTTTTTAAGTTTGGTAACAGTGGTGTGTTTACAGCTGGTGTTATTATATATTCGTTCTAGCAGAGAGATAAAGGTTTTAAAATTAACGAAGGTGCTATTACGGAAGAATGGGTCTATAGTTTATGTAGTATCTTTACTTAAACAAAACATTCTATAGCTAACCTTGCTAGCTTCAGTAGGGTATTAGTTATAGTTTGTTAAAAGTTTAAGACGGAGCTTAGTTATAAAGGGATATAGGTTATTTTAATTTCCATTAAATATTAGAGGGTTAGGAAGCTTTTCTAATTTCACAGTAGGTACTAGGTTTGTTATAGGTATAGGTTAAGCTACTATTACTAGTTTAGGGTTCGTATTTAACAGGCTAGGTTTAGATACAGTTATATCAATTTCGTTTATAGGCAGTGTTAGGGTCTCTAACATAAATACTTAGACGTTACAGAGTTCTTCATAGAGTGCTTCTATTAATCGCTGATACTGGGCTTCTAGTGCAGCCCACTGCTAAGCTAAGGCATCTATAAAGGACTGTTGCATTATGGTTAACTATTCCCTAACTAGGGATATAATACTTATAGTTATCAAAGAGGATTTGGGTTCGTTTGCCATTTTAATAGTAGTTATTTTTTAACGCAATGTAATATAAGGGCACGAAGAGGCTTTGGGGAAGATTTAAAGGAATAATATAAATTCTATCTAAATCTAAGGGTATATAGCTTTTTAAGAGAACAAGACGTTGTGTAAAGAAGAGAAGGGAATAACCAGAGAATCTTATAATTAAATAGTTAGAGGTCTTGGTTGATGCATACGCACATACACACGTAGACGGACTTTAGTAGAATTCAATTAATCTAGTAGAACTTAGTAGAAGTCGATTAAGCTGGCAGAATTTGGCAGAATTTGGTTAAAGCGTTAAGTTTATCTTGTTGAGTGTTTTACCGAGATATTCCTACTGTAACTAGGCTAGTCCCGTTACACTAGTGGCTCCTACATTAGGAAAATATTCGCAGGATAAGATTTAAGTAGACTTTAATTTTCGCGTTTCGCGTAATTAATATGTAATTTAACTAACTCAATACGTAATTAACTAACTTAACACGCAATTAACTAACTTAACACGCAATTTAACTAACTTAATATGTAATTAACTAACTTAACACGCAATTTAACCAACTTAATATATAATTGACTAACTTAATATGTAATTTAACTAACTTAACATGCAATTAACTAACTTAACAACTTTAAAAGCTAACTATATATTTCTTAATACGCAATTAACCTACTTAGCAACTTTAAAAGTTAAATAATACGCAGTTAACCTACTTAACAACTTTAAAAGCTAAC
>Ga0307507_10002782_pt1 | contig 35690 bp, 26 predicted proteins | sample 7_EM_MG_FD_207223 | JGI IMG/M metagenome (GOLD analysis project Ga0307507, IMG submission 207223) | Populus trichocarpa ectomycorrhiza microbial communities from riparian zone in the Pacific Northwest, United States - 7_EM | ecosystem: Host-associated > Plants > Roots > Unclassified | place...
TATAAGTTGAGTAGCCTAGATATTTTCTGAACATACTATGAAGTTATCTTATTTTTAATCCAGATATTGGTGGTAGAATAAGTGGGTGAAATTGGCTGTTTTTGGTGTAAAACCCCACGCGTGCACTCACTTTTTCGGTGGCACTTGTACGACAACGAAAAATTTGGTGGGTGCGGGAAATGCCCGAAAGAAGCAACCATGCAGGAAAATCTTGACTATCTCTTTTTACCTTTTTGATAAGTTAGTTAATTCACATTTTTTACTACCATTTTGTTGTGTGAAGTTGAAAGGAGTTGTGGGAAGGGGCCTGTAATACTTGTAAATACTGTATACTGACAAGCTCTCCTATAACCATGCAGCCTGAAATAGAAAAATGTACTCGCACGGTACGCTGTTCAAATAATCAAGCCGAGACCCCGTTTAGCGCTCTATTGTAAATAAAATACACATTACTTTCTATCCTGTTTTGACTGTCCATAGGACCCTAGAGAGACAGCCACTAGCAAAATCATAGTCACGCCAACCAAAGGCATGATTATCCCCTTCTCGTGATCCACAACTCGAGGAGCCTTGTATCTCGATTCCCACCTCTGCTCCTGCGCCCTATGCTGGCGATACTTCAAATCGAAATTGAAGTGGGGCACATCGTCTGTGTAGCCATCCCTCGAAAAGCCAGCTCCTGCCCCTGCTCCTCCAACATTAGGCTTGGGGCGGTTATGACTTCCTTTGAACGTGGCCCACCCCCCATATCGATGAAACGACGGCGGCGGCCCGTGTAAATGTGTCCGCCTCTTGCTCAACCCATGGGCGGGCCTTGCGCCTACGGGGCTTCCGCCGGCGCTTGACATCCGGACCACGTCCCCACCGACTCGCCGTCGAACCTCCCTATCATACTTCTCTTTCTTCTCTGCATTCCCGAGAATAGCATAGGCGGAGCTGATGCGTACGAAGCGCTTTGGAGCGTGCGGGTCGTGGCGGTTGAGGTCTGGGTGGTGCTTTTTGCTTAATTCGTAGAACCGCCTGTTGAAGAATGGGTAAACGGGGTTGTCCAGGCGCAGGCAGGCAGGGACGAAAAGGAGTTAATAGGCAGGTGATGGGGGACTTACTTCTTTATTTCGGCCTTGGTAGCGGAGTATGGTACTCCAAGGGTTTCGTAGTGGGTTGCTTCATCGGCGGGGCATGTGGCTGAGGCATGGAATCTCGAGAGTTTGGTTTTAGAGGGGAAAAAAGAGCGGGCTCCGTTAAGGATGTTGGATAGTATCAGGCGCGATGGCATTACCTATTGAGCATGCCGGCTGGATATTGTTCTTTTTGAAACGAGAAATAAGGGATGCAAGTGGAGGCGAGCAAGGATACGACGGTGAGGCATGAAGAATCCCGATGACGATGTTAGGACGCTAGAGGGAATAAGAAACAAGCGATGTGGCGGTAATCGTGGCTTACCCATAGGTTGGAACAGCCCCCAGCCCAAACTCTTAAGGGCCAAACTCCCATTATCTTTTTTCCCTTTCACTTTCTGAACGCCAAGGTTGCCTGCGGCTCATTTCTAACGAATTCTTGAAAAAACACATTTCACAAAACATGGGCACCACTGTGGAAACAACCGCTGTGGATCTCGAGAAGATGAAAGGTTGTCCTGTTTGCTTGCTTGCCTTCTGTTCTGTAGCATTGTCCTTGAAGGCCCTGAGCTAACACGTCCTGCCTCGCGCCAGTCTCAGAGGAGAAGGATAAGGTCCCCAATGGCAACAATCCTGTCGACGGGAATTCTGAAGACGAAGAAGAGGCTGGAGCTCCAGAAGTGGGTGGTAAGTTTGTCATGTGGGTTGTTTGTGTGCAGTGACAATAACTGACTTGGCCTGCCATAGCTGCCAAAAAGAAGAAGAGGAAGAAGAAGCCAAAGAGGAAGAACAAGCCTGCTGCATCCACACAGTCAAACCCCCCTAGAGTTCCCCTTGATCAGTTATTCCCCAATGGCAACTTTCCAGTCGGCGAGGAGTGTGATTATCGTGACGAGAACCTCAAGCGCAAGACGGACGAAGAGAAACGCCATTTGGACAGGATGAACAACGACTTTTTAACCGATTACAGGAAGGGCGCTGAGGTCCATCGGCAGGTTAGGCAGTGGGCTCAGGGGTGGATTAAGCCTGGTATGAGTCTTACTGAGATTGCCGAGGGGATTGAGAACTCTGTCCGGGCATTGACTGGCCATGACGGTTTGACCGATGGCGACTCCTTGCTCGCCGGGATGGGATTTCCGACTGGCGTTAGCATTAATAACTGTGCTGCGCATTATACCCCCAATGCGGGAAATAAGACCAGTTGGTTAACCCTATCTCTCTCTGCATAACTCGTCTGCTGTTGCTGAAAGTTGGAGTAGCTCTCAAGCAGGAAGATGTCATGAAAGTAGACTTTGGTGTTCATATGAACGGAAGGATCGTTGATAGTGCCTTCACCATGACCTTCGATCCTGTTTATGATAATCTTCTTGCTGCTGTGAAGGACGCTACGAACACTGGTATTCGTGTAAATTTTCCCTATCTCTCTCCCCCGAGTGCTATTCTAAAGAGCGGCTATAGGAAGCGGGTATTGATGTCCGGATGTCCGATATCGGGGCTGCTATCCAAGAGACTATGGAAAGTTACGAGGTCGAAATCGGCGGAACAACTTACCAAGTGAAGTCAATTCGTAACCTGAACGGCCACAATATCAATCAATATCAGATCCATGGCGGCAAGAGCGTTCCGATCGTGAAGGGTGGAGACCAGACCAAGATGGAGGAAGGAGAAACCTTTGCGATCGAGACTTTCGGCAGCACCGGAAAGGGTTATGTCCGCGATGATGTACATTTTCTCAGGCTCACTCTGTTTCAAAAATGGTTTACTGACAAAGAGTAGTTGGAGGTCTCGCACTACGCTAGGCGTCCAGATGCACCTAATATCTCTCTGCGCCTTACTTCTGCCAAGAATATCCTCAGCGTCATCAACAAAAACTTTGGGACATTACCTTTCTGCAGGAGGTATCTGGATCGTCTTGGGCAGGATAAGTATCTTCTCGGAGTTTGTCCCACCTAGCCAGAGCGTAGATAGATAGACTGAGCTGATAAAAGTAGTTGAACAACCTAGTTACCAGCGGTATCGTGGAGGCATATCCGCCCTTGTGCGATATCAAGGGGTCTTACACCGCCCAGTATGAACATGTATGAGCACTTCGATATCCTAATTCTATATGTATCCGACTAACCAGATTCTGCAGACAATCTTGCTCAGACCAACCGTCAAGGAAGTGATAAGCAGGGGTATCGATTACTAGTGGTGGATTATTACTGTTCCCCCTTGCTCGGAAAATAATTGCACCAATAAAAGCGGTTGGTGGTAGTTCCTCATGTATTTTTTTTATTTCTAGCATATGAAAATGGGGAGGGGATTGCTACTTTCATATTATTATGCTTGTTTGGACGGGGTTCGCGGTGCGGGGATTCCTAGGCTTGGTCTATTATAGTCATTATCTCTAATGTACGTTACCGGAAAACAATTTAGCTGACTGTAGTTGAGTTGACTATTACTATTACTGCTGAGAGGAACTCTAAGCAATACTGGCTGGTGGCTCGCGCTGCGGTAGATGGGTACGGTTATAAAACTCCGCTATCGATAATTGATATCGGTAGTCCCTACAGGGTTAGGTTTCCCCAAACCACGAATCCTTATGCGGCTCCAAAAAAAAACAATCTCGAACATCATTTTCCTCTTCCCCTCCAACCACACCACCGCAACCTACGACAACCGCCAAGATGGGACAGAAGGTGAATATCACCACATCCAGCCACAAAAACCTGCAATGTTAACGTCCCGCTTCCCAGGTAATGCGCCTCCCCCCGCTGAAGAAATTCCGCATCAAAAAACCCGATGAACCGACGGTAAACCCGTGTCTTGCTGTCATGGCATCGCTGCTTGGGTGCTGGGCATCGCAGGGCTTCACGCCCGAGGGATGTGGGAGGATCGAAGAACAATTGAGGAGCTGCATGGATGCTAAGGTTCGTTATAGGCCCTTCGCGTAATTTATGATGCAGAGCGAGCGTGGTTGGTTGCTGATGGCGGGGAATGACAGAAACAAGCCCCACCGCTGAAGAACAACATCAATTATCATTTAGGGAGATTATACCCTCTTATGCGGCCACAGCATAAAAGGCAGAAGGGGTATCAGTGAGGGGTTGGGAGGGTTTTGTAAGATACGGGTTGACGCAAGAAGAAGGCGGTTAAGGAAATAGAGCGGGCTTAAGTTGGGCTTCTATCATACTTCCGCTTTTTTACATTTATGTGCATAGGTGTGTTGGACAATACGGTATATATTGACCGAGTTCCCTTTCTGCTCACGGTAGTCCTCACTTAGGATTCCATAGGCATGGGCTGGACTAGGCCTCCTCACTGCTTCGATTTGCGTGGCGAGAAGAAGGGCCCGTACTCTTCATAGACTCATCTCGGAGATCGAAGACGAAACAGCAAGATTCCCATTATGCCAGATCTCAATCTACTGTTACTCTGTCTATGACCTAGCTCACCTGTACCAGCCGCCCCCAGAGAATAAGCCCCCCAGTGGAAAAACAACTATTTAGGTCTCACTACGATAGGGTGCTGGTAGTGATAACAGAACTAATCACACACACTAAGAGCAGAAAATGAAAGAAACCGCCGATAACATTGCATTGATTGGCCAATCCTCCCTCTGCCCCGCAATCCCCACATGACGTATTTCCTATTTTCGAGCCCGCACCACATTGCAACTTGCACACCCATCTGCCCACACATGCACACATACCCCCATCTAGCGGTTTGCAGGAAGAAGGGAAGGAAGGAGAGAAATAAGAAGAAGCGAACTGCGCAAAGGTTCCCCTCATCCCCTGGGACCTCTGGGCCAATGAATATATAAGAATAACTACCCCACCCATCCGATACCCTTCCCTTTCTCCCAATCTCCCAATTCCTAAGAAATCCCCCCAATCTTCATCCGGACCCCAGACCCTCGAATATAATATCCTATGGGTGTTCCTCTCACACACGGACATTCCAAAGCGAAGCAAACATACGAGTAGCACGGCATAGCATAGCAAATTCGTGATGCCACAGAACGCAAACCCCCCGGACGCGGGCTACACCGCCCAAGCCAACGAGTTCAAGTCCGGACATGAAGGCTCGTCAATTGTCACACCGGGGCAGACAAAGCCGCTACATAATGTTCCCATAGCGTCGAGTGCCGAGCACGCACCGGGGCGGGAGATTAAAGAGCAGGCGCCGAGAAAGAAGAGATTGGTGAGTTTACCCCCTTCCTCATCCCGCGCCTTTGCAATTGAGTGCTGGACTGACGGCGCCATTTTCAACCCCAGAGCTTCGGCGGAAACGACGGCCGTGGGAGCCCCATGTTCGCCAATCTCGAGAATGTTCGAGGAAGGCATATGGCGGATGGGTACAACGATCAGAAGCCTCCGGACGGCTTCGTCGGCGCTGCATTCAAGAGGTTTATTAATGCCAGGACGGGGGCAACCGTTTCTGGTGGCAAGTGATCTCTTCAGGATGACTTTTTTTCATGCTGTATCGTCTTCTTTTTCCCCATTTGTTTGGGATATTTGTGATTGCTAATGTTCTCGTTGTTGCTGTTGATGATATTAACCTCTTTGCTTACTTATTCACTCACTTGCCTACTTCCTTGCGCTGAGTACTGTCACGAATGTCACAGATTCTGGGGGGGGTTTTTTTTTGATTCTTTTGTTCTGCGGAGGCGTACCCTATGGGTTAAATTGCATTAGTATTTCGTACTTGACGGCTGTGGACGATGATGAATTTGACATTGATGTTACCAGCATCGTACGAAATTATATGGCGCCAGAAGCGATAGGGGGGAAAGTGTGAACTGTAACTGCAGGCCACAGAGTGGCCTGCATGCGAGTGTTCAGTCCATTGTGGTTCTAAACTTCAAAAGAGTCGAGCCGACCTCTTTCTGTCAATTAGAGAAAATCGAAGTGTAGGAGCTACATATCGTACCTCCCCTCCACGTCTTCTGGGGCCACATTGTGCCTGTAGCTTCAGACTTGCCAATTCCATCACCGGTACCGGTAGTATCCGAACATCAATTTAGCTGGCTGTTTTATGAAAGCAGCCAACCGCGATCACATGCATCCAGCGCATATCCTAGCCAAACGGTGGGGTACTGTGGAGAGGAAAATTGCGAGCAAAAAGTTTATTCTTAGTAGTTGCCTGTTCTTAGTTAGGGTTTCTTATGGTGGTGATTGTTGACGAGAATGACGGTTGTTTGAGGTATCTTGGATGAAAATTTTTCGTCAGGGGTAAATTTTTCGCCAACTCAACTGTATATAAAGGCCCCCAATAGGCACTGAGGAGGAACAATCAAGTTGGCGAGTGCTGAGAGTGCAACATCCATGGATCACTACAACGTTTTTTAGGGGAATTGATTTGAATTTACTTTACATCTTTTGCGCTTTACTTTTCTTTGTGTCATTTCTTCTTCCTTTGGCTTACAAACTATATTTGATCTGCCTAAGTGTACTATTCTTTTACCCTCTTATACTTCATTAAGGGAAGACGAGTTGAACCCCTACTTCTTGGGGTACTCAGGAAGAGTAGCTACATTTTTGTAGTGATAAGTAATACCTGTACCAAGTGCGGAAAAGAAAACCTGGCACACATTTTTCGTTTTTCAGTAATAGTACTAGTACAGTATTCCACCGCATTGCTCATACTCCATCTCTCTTACACCCCCAGCCTTTAAAAATTCTACCCCGGTTCTAGAAAGCGAGTTTTGGTAAAAATTGTCATCCATACAGTAAACCGAGTACCGAAATATAAAGAAAAATACCGATACTCTCCACACACACACGTTGATCACATCTCACATTTTTCTGTCACGTCTCACATTGGAGGTTGCCAGCACACCAAATTTTTCCGGTATAGCAACAAAAGTCACCACACATCAGCAAAATGTTTCTACTGGTCCCGAAGTCAGCTGGCTACCCCTGGTCGCTTTGAACCTCCTGGTCCACCACCCACTACTAAGGTCCCACCGAGTTACTCAGACCCTGGTTTCGCGGCCCTGGTCCACACTTCCCTGGTCCTAGATGTCCCTGGTCCACCCTTCCCTTGTCCTGGCTCTCCTGGATCTTTGCTTTGACTCTTCTATCTTATCTTCAACCTCCCTCACATACCTCATCTACTCTCAGACCTCTGCCCCCCGCAGCCCAGAGCCATTCAGGTCTATTGTGCTCGTCCCCCAGTCTACACGTTTTTGATTTCAATCACCTTTTGTTTCTTTCTGTTATGGGGGTAGTAATATTCTAAGGACAAGCGAATATACTAAGTCCTTTCGTTGGTATTTCGGAGAATACGTCTAGGGAGACGAAGGTCAAGGTAGAAATATAAAGTAGGTAAAACGATATTTGTTAACGTGTATATATTGTTAAGGTCTCTTCTCCGTTGCTTGATGATGGATAGCAGCTACAAAGACACCTCAATATGTATATTCCGCGTCTGGGTGTTCGCAGGCTACATAATCTCTTCCTATAACTAAGTATCTTTCTTTCACCTAGCTCGACTTCTTTGAAGTGGGAGCCCGACTTGACCCTGAACATCCGTTATCTTTCTACTCTCATTTGCGCAACTTATTGCCACGTATGCCTCTCTCACGGGGAGGGTGTAGCGCCCGTCCACCTAGATGGCTATACGAACATGTATCCGTTGCTAAATAGATTTACAAATAATCTCCATGTGTTCGCATGGCAGACAATTATTCGCCGGGATAGAAGATGGCCAGTCTTCATATTGTTGGCTCCGTTTTGACTTGGTCTGCAGGATACATTTCTTTGTCTTAACCTGCATCTTACGACTCTTTCCTATCGATCGAACCAATGGTTATGACAATAGTGATTGGTCTCTTGCCAACAACCCCTTTGGGAGTTCCCCGACGCCCTTTCCGAGCATAGTGCATTCCTACTGGCGACTGGGCGTATTTCCAGGCTGAGGAAGACTAACTAAGGTGGATACGTCCTGTGAGTTTCATATCCTCTTTTTGATACCCACTCTTATAGTGGCGGTAACTCTGTGCCATGTCGTCCAATCGAGATACATTCACTTACATCAGAGGCTCTAAGGTCTACTCTCATATATCTTGCGAACAGGAACCGGTCGGACGGGCGGCCGCGATGCATACGGTCTTATAAGTAGGGTCTTCTTTCCTCATGTCTTTGGTGAAGGGACGCAACTTTCCAGGCGACGTATGGCGACCCTTTGTCCCAACGTTGGGGCTGGAGGGGGGTGTTGCTAAGTCTTTTTTAGAGGTTTGTGCGCGGAGGTAGGGTAACTTGACCCTCTTATCCCTCTGGGAGCTCTGTGCCTAACACTTTCTTCCCCACTCCTATTTAACCTGATCTTTTCACTTCCCCTCCAGGTCTTTCTCAGTTCCTTCTTTGCGCGTTCCGTGTGGCTCCTGGTTTTTGCTCAGGATCTCCTGTCCATCCTGTTTACCTGCAGTATACCTCTTGATTCGCCTCCGCAAGATCCTGATTGTCCCGGTTCTACCTCTGGCCTCCAGTACTTCTCCCGTAGTTATCTCACCGCGAACCTGCTCTTGTCTAGTCTGCCTTCCATCCACCCTGTTTCACCAGTGTCGCCCAGCCTTAGCTCTGCGGCCCTCTGAGTTCCCTGGGTTTCCTGGGTTCCGCGATCGCAATTCTGTTGCCCCATATACGCATTGTACTTAACCGGGTGATTGCATCCGTACATTCTGCTTTTCTCAAGATATATAACCTATATAAACCAATACTCATTACCAACAAAAATTCTCTGGTGGATTTAATTAATACTATGTCTGGTCTATGTCGCTGTGTTCACCATCAATGCCAAGTAACAAACAGATTAATTACCGTGAAAAAAAAGGAAAAGCCATTGATCCACAAAATAGCATCAGCAAAACAACTCAACGTGCGTTTCATGCATCCTGTATCTTCCTGGTGCCTCTGGGGGAGCAAAACTTTTCAAATTTGAGTAAACAAAAACCCTGTTACTTCATTAAATACAACCATCTTTCAAGATAATACCGTTAAAATAGTAAGTCTTATGGGCCACATTTACCTGACCATTTTTGGCTTCAACGTTCCAATCTTCCTTTACAGGATGTACAGGATGCGGCTGGGAGGCAAACTCTACTCTATGAAGAGCTAGGATGCCTTCTGATGCAAAACTGAGCTTTTTTTGCTGATGAGTAGCGTGGCCGAATTGAAGCTAAACACTTGGGGTTGCAAGTTCCCAGTATTGTCGTCACTCTCAACGAGATCATGCACATCACCTCCGATGTCATCGACATACACGGTAGTCTTATTTTATTCTCTCTCGGGCTGTAACCGGATCTTTTGCACATGTCTAGCTATCTTTCAACTTGTCGCCTTCGTCCGTCTGTCGGACATCAAATCCTGGGTTGAGTTAGCATAATTGACTGGAGGGGTGTATTTCTAGAGAGGCGGTAGTCTGTGGACCCATCTTTTGATATGTTTGATAGTACCTCTTGTAGTAGTCTGTCAACCTATTAGCTGCCTTGTTTGCTCCAAGAAATGATTTACTGACCACAAAACACTATGTGTGAGAAATCGCCTACTGCTAAGAACTTGTGCCCTGTATTTTCATAGTCCATTCAGGAATAGCGAAGAACAGTGCACACGAGGAGAACTGTGGGCCAACGGAGAGGGCTGAAGTAGTTTTGCATATACAGCTAGCAGCCCAGACTATTCTCGTTGGCGACACGGGAGACATGTACCAGTTTTACAATCTTTTCTACTGTAAACCAGCTAGTCCAAGGACCATCTCCGAGATCTACAGTTTGGCTAGGAAATGAATCATCCATGAGGAGGCCATTCACCAACGTCTTGCACCCAACTGGGTCTGCCATCGGGAAGTTATACCACTCTACCACCATTTTCCACACTTCTGAAACTAGATACCCATGACAGGCTGAAACACGGTGTTTCAGCTTACACAACCTTTAGCCCCTGAATTGTGATTCTCATTCACGGTTGAGATAGGAGAGTTACCATCTCTGATGAGATGGCATCAGGAAGAAGGCAGGATGCCTGTTCTGCGGGGCGTTGATCCCCAGAGCGGTAGTAGACTTCTTTTTCCCACTCTCTCTGATACAATGTTAGTGTCCAAGCCCTCTCGACCATATTCCTCATTAGAGCCGCGGAAGGCCAAGGTTGGCCTGTGTAGACTTCTGCTTGTAAATAAAGTTTCATAGCATCATAAACAAGAATATTCTCAGGGGGGATAAACTCTCATTTCTAGAACTTGCGTAGTAGCTTGTCCTCTGAGATTGCACTTGCAGAGTCTGTGGGAGTCTGTGGTTCAAATGTTGAGGATGTCTATTCGAGAAAGCGAGGTCGTTGTTCGAAAGGGCAGGGTTGGTGCCAAGCCAGCTCAGTCAGCAGCCTCTTCTGGAGGTCGTTCGGGGTTCCAGAGTGCTGCTCCGGGCCAGTAGGCCGCCGGTTGTTAGTTGGTAAATGTCCCCTAACAAGGGGTCTCCCATTGCTGTTTTCAGGGATCTCGAGGTTTATGTGAGTCCACTTGGGAGAGTGTGTTACCACCAAATCGAACTCAGAGGCGAGATCATCGTCGAATCACACACTCGAAGGGTTTGGGTATACATCAGCAAAATGTAAAAACCAGTCCTGGTCCACCAAGAGGGGTTATGGTCCCCCTGGTCCTCCTGGTCCACCCTGATCCACCCTGGTCCACATTTTCGGTAAAATTTCAAAAAGTGTGGATCAGAATGGATTGGAGTGGACCAGGTGGACCACGGGGACTACAACCCCCCTTGGTGGACCAGGAGGGTTCAGGAGCACCTTGGACCACACTCCGACATTTTCCTGATGCCCCTATTAGTTATAACCTGTGCGACTTGCTGCTCCATATCGGTAGCGTAAAGTTTAGTAGAGAGAAGTCTCCTAAACTATATAGGTACCTTACCATTAGAGAATTCACCATAGGGTTCCCCTTTGTCGTTAGATTCGCCATCTAAACAACCAGGGAGATGCTTGGATTGAGGATGATGAGTGGGATACTCAGGTTCAGGACAATGAGAGAGATGCTCAGGTTCAGAAAAACGAGAGAGATGCTTGGGTTGGGAATGACATGGGGGATGCTCAGGTCCGGAATGTTGAGGGGGATGCTCGGGTGAATTGACACGCCTGGTCCGTTCCTGTTGCTTGCGAACAGGGTGCAAACCAGAAGAGGGAGAAGCTCGGGTTTGGTTCTGTTTAGTTAGGGTATTCTCTCCTGCACACGGTATGCCTTTCCTTGTCCGGAAAAATGTATGATGTGAAGAGTAAAGTGCAAAGTGCGACGTATAGGCCAGAAGATAAAGGCAGGCTAGGAGGTTAGTAAGTACACATTAGGCAGCTACCTGTATGTTTCCCCAACTCGGATGCGGCCAAGGATATTTCTAGGGATAAAGTCTCAGGAGGAAAGTACAAAAAACATGGTCTGTCACATGGGTCTGGGTCACCTGGCGCCTCAAGCAGCATGAAATGGCTTCTTGGTATAGGCTATCTTGTGCTTGCTTAATTTGAATAGTTAACTTCAAGCCAAGTCTGCGGATGTGGAATTAAAGTTCTTTTTATAGCTACAGATACAGCAGTCAAAAAGAAGAGAAAGATAGGAATCTCGCGGAGCAGACAAGTGCTATGGGGGTGGTAATATTCTAAGAACAAGAGAATATACTAAGCCAGGTCGTTAGTAATTGGCAGAATACGTCTAGGAAGACGAAGGTCAAGTTAGAAATATGAAATAGGGAAAAAAACGAGAAATAGTTGTTAATGGGTATATATTGTTAAGGTCTCTGCTCCGTTGCTTGATGATCGATAATAGCTACGAAGACACCACAATATTTATATTCCGCGTCTGGGTGTTCGCGGGCTACATAATCTTTTCCTATAACTAAATATCTTCCTTTCACCTAGCTCAACTTCTTTGAAATTGGAGCCCGACTTGACCCTGAATGTTCGTTATCTTTCTACTCTCATTTGGGCAACCTTTTGCTACGTATGCCTCTCTCATGGGGAGGGTGTAGAGCCCCTCCTCCTAGATGGCTATACGAACATTTATCAGTTGCTAAATAGATTTACGAATAATCTCCATGTGTTCGCATGTTAGACAATTATTCACGGGGATGGAAAATGGCCAGTCTTCATGTTATTGGGTCCGTTTTGACTTGGTCTGCAGCAAGGTTTCGCCTGTCTTGACCGGCATTACACAACTCTTTCATACCGATCGAACCAATGGTTACGACTCTAGTTATCGGTTTCTTGCCAACACCCCTTGGAGAGTTTCCCGACTTCCTTTCCGAGCATAGTGCATGCCTTCTGGTTACTGGGCGTCTTTCCAGACCGAGAAAGCTTAACTAAGGTAAATACGTCCTATGAGTTTGTATCCACTTTCTGATACCCATTCTTGCAGTGGTTGTAACTCTGTGCAATGTCGTCTGATCGGGATGCTTTGACTTGCATCAGGTGCTCTAAGGTCTCCTCTGATATATCCTGCGAACAGGAACTGGTCGGATGGACGGCCGCACTGTATACGGTGTTGTGAGTAGTGTCTTCTTTAGTCATGTCTTTGGTGAGGGGACGCAACTTTCCAGGCGAGGTGTGGTGACCTATTGTCCCAACGTTGGGGCTGGAGAGGGGTGTTGCTAGGTCCTTTTTGGAGGTTTGTGCGTGGAGGTAGGGTCACTTTACCCTTCTTATTCATCTGGCAACTCTGTGCCTAATAATAAGACTGCCATTAACATCTAATTGAATGCAAACCCTTGCCTCCAGCCGATATAATGCAAACCTAGACAAATGCAAAAACAAAAATACTCTAGTGGTATGCAGGCCCTAATCTTGTAAACTCTGGATCGGATGCTCTATGAGACGCAGACCTGGCAGAAGAAAGCATTTACCACCTATGCTGCAGACCAGATCTAAGAAAAAAGAAAGAAACCACTCCCTATGCTGCTCAGTGAAAAAATAATACTAACCCAGCAGACAACTAAAGAAAAACAACCGAATAAAACAAATCAATACACTCGCCCGGAGGCAAGCCAGGCAACAAGACCCTTCAAACGTGGACCCAAAAATAAAAGGAAACCACCAGCTATATCATGCTAAAGATAAAAAACAAATGCTCACAAACAAAGTAAAAAAGAAAAAAAGCAGAAAGCACTACACTTGCACGAATGAAAGCCAAGCAACAAAAGGCTCCAAATGCGGACCCCCAAACAAAAGGAAACCATTGTCTATAGCATGCTGTAGATGGAAAAGAAAGGCTCACAGCCCAAGTAGCAAAGTGAAAAACAGAAACCTGCGAATCCTGGAGATGAGTCATTGCCCGGGAAATTGGCAATTTATACTATTAGCAGTAAGCCGTGAAAGGGTTAGCAGTACTACCACCACTGGTCTCAGCCCCAGAAGGACTGGGAGTGCCGTCATCACTTCCATGCATCCCAGAAGGATCCAGAGTACCGTCATCACCACCCTGAGTGCCAGAAGGACTGGGAGTACCATAATCCCCACCCTGAGTACCAGAAGGACTAGGAATACCATCATCACCACCCTGAGTGCCAGAAGAACCAGGGAGAGTAGCACTGGCTTGTGTAGCAGACTGTGCCTGAAGCTCACGGATTCTAGTTGCCCTGGCGTCCATTAACTTCATAAAGGAAAATTCCCGCCCCATCAATCCCTGCATGACCCATGCCTCAAACCTTCCCTAGCTCTTCTGAAGTTTTTCAGCCCTGTCATCTACACCTCTCTCACAATGTAGGATCCATGCCTTTGAGGGTTATCAGCAAAAATAGTACCTTGCATCAGATCTGTCGGCGTTGCGCCCTGATGCAAGCAACGTCGCTTCTACGTTTTCTGGACCCTGGGTGCCCCGTATTTCCTTGGAACACCCTCTATCTCCTGACGTGAAATCGGGTTGTACTGACACCCTGTCTACCTTAGCTCCAGATCTCTTCACCTCCTTCTTATGACGGCGCCAGCTTCAGATTGCCTTTTCTGCATGCACCGACATATTTCTCTAGCTATCTGTAAAGTCGACCTCGGCCCCTGTTTCAGACTCTCATGTGTATAGGGTAAACTAGCTAGTACTCTTTATGTTCTAGACAATTGCTTCCATGTATCATACATATACAACTTGACGATGTGCAAAACTCCGGCTGGCGAATTGTGACGGGGAAGTTAGATAAATCTCACTACAATTCAGCAGACAGCCTTTTTTGTTACGGCAAAGCTGCGCGAGTGCTAGGATATGCATGAACAGCCAGCCACCCCCCCAGTATTCCGATTCTTTAATAGACTTTGTTGAATGTTCTCAAATCAATCCGGCCATTAACCGGCGAGCGCCGTTTCTCCTCGGGGATCAGGTGCGTGTTAGGCTTACCAAGAATGCCGATCCATAAGGTTCACGCACAGACCCCTGCGTACGAATCAGTCAAAAGAACAAAGTACAAGAGATACATCTCGGTCTAGCTTAAGATGATAGTCACATGCCTCCGACTATAAGGTCACGTGTTCGATTCACAGCCGCGTCATAGTTATTATTAGTTAAAATATAATTATGCAACAAGTCATATAATGACGGCGATGATAGCGCAAAGACGTCTGAGAGATTTAAGTGTGCGTTCCCGTTTTAGGATGCCCATAGGGTAGGGACGAGAGTTCTCTAAGATGACGGACGGAATCAGAATAAACACTTAAGTAAAGATATTGTATGACAATACCAGAAGACACATAGCGGAGACCTCCGGGCCCGCTCAGAACCAGTCAGTACGAACATAAGATAGTGAGCGCAAATTGCTATTCGAGCGATCGCTGCCACAGTTCAGTTCGGCAACCTGTTGCGCAAGACAGTGACGGACTCTCGCGCATTGAATGGTCTGACACCTTTGAAGTTGGCCGCTTCATGTATGGTTCAGTGAAGAGATATTACTACGTTGGCATTAGTCGGCTATGTGTACTCTAGACTGACCTATTATTCATGGGACTGACACACCCTCACGATAATATGGTAGTCTAAGTCTTCATAATGTGAGTATGGAGTCGGACAGTTGTCAGGGTCAAGAGGTATTCACACTTACGATTTTAGAGAATTTTGTTCAATCCATACTTAGTTAGTATGGTTAGGACATGTAGCCCGCGAACACTCAGACACGGAATATAAATATTGAAGTGCCTCCCTCGCTTAAAACAGAATCATCAAGTACCGGAGAAGAGATCTTATCAATATAATAAGTTTTACGATTATTATTTCCTCATTGTCTTTACACTACGCGAGCAACTTGGTTGCACTTTATTACGAGCCTTCCTAGACAAGATTCTCCAGCTAGGACCAGTCAAGTATAAGGCCTAGTCCGGTATCATAAGTTACCTTACCGGCTACCCCTAACAGTGCGCCAGGCTATCAATTGTCCCTATGTCAATGATCGTAAACTCTCGAGCATTCATCAGCAAAAGTAATACTCTGCATCAGGGGCAGCTCATACGTCTTGCCCATCTAGCGCACATAACGTCAATCGGGAATCAGGATGTAACGTCCATCTGACGTTGCGTCCTGATTTTACCTTCCTGATGTGCTGGGCCCTGACGCTATCCTGACACGGACCCCTACGTTCTCTGCGCCCTGACTGCGCCTGGCGCTCTCCTCTTGTGTCCTGAACACCTCTGATTCTCGGTTGCTGCACCAGGGGGACGCCTGATGATCCGCCGCTCCATCCTGATCACCCCTGATCCTGGCGTCTTCTGTCCTGACATCCTATCTTTATCATACGCGCCTGGGCTTCGCTCGTTCCGACACCTCACATCAGGATCCCATGATCCTGAGATCTCTCGTCCTGGATCTCCCTCCTTTGGCTTCTACCTCCAGACACTCTCTGCTGGCGCATCATTATCCTGATTTCACCCTCCCTACGTGCTGTGTATCCTTATCGTAGCTTGACATTTTCTATTCTATTTGTATACTCCTACGTAATATCTAGATGGCCTCATGATGTCTCGCAGACGCGTGGAGAACTATCTCAACTTGGCCTGACACTATCCCGACATTGAGCACACTCTATCCTCTTTTCTCCAACATCACCCTGTGACGTTTACTATGAGATTGCCCAGACGCCCCCGTGGCATGTCCCTTTCATTGATTCTACTACTAGTACTCTGAACGCCTAGATTTTCCTTTAAATTCTCATATCAACACATCGCCGTCAAACAAATAGTATTGATTAATTAAGCTACTCGACACATACGGGACATATTCGACACATCATTTCTTAATTACCCTCACCGATGCTCTCATTGCGCCCCTGTTCCACATCCCCCCGCTCACTATTACTTCCCTCCTGTTGTGCTGGCTCTATTCTGTCAAGGCTCACTGCGAGGCGTCGCGATTGAGTAGGACTCACAGTTCAGTCCAACAAGAGTTCCCAGGTCACCTCCCGTGAACCATCCCTGCTTGGCGGAGAAGAAATGAGAAATCAGAGAACCCAGCTAGCTGACATCTGGAGGAAATCAAAAGACAAATCAGTGTCCTGCAAATCGTTTTGACTATCCTGCTGTCCCACTGGGGTCTCAATTCACCAGCGGAGTTTAAATTCAATGGGCTGGCCGTTACGTAGCCTAGCTGGATGGTTGACTCTGCAGCTCGGCAGCTACGACAACCCAATCGCCAGGAGTTTGGCTTGGGTGGGCAAGCCGTCGCGTAGTCTGGCTGGATACCTGACTCTGCAGCTCAGCGGCTACCGCTGCCCAATTGTCAGTATACCATTTACGGTGGTCTTGTAACACGCGGGGCTCCTTCTTCATCTTTGCCCAGATGGTCCCGCGAATCATGTCCAGAATTATCACCTGTACCCACTCTTGGCAATCAGCCCACATCTCATATTGATGGGCAAAAAGGTTTTTAGAGGTTCGGATCATGTCAGCATCCGGGAGAATACCTGGTCGGTTTGGGTTCTTCCTGACCTCCTACCACGTCAGTCTTGAACTTGCCAGATTCCTTATATACTACTGTTTTCCATGCTCGTTGGGTATAACAGAGAATTGCACACGTTAAGCAAATCATCGTGCTGTTGATACCGCCAAGAAAATCGGGTTCCACAATGCCACGCATTTTCCTGCCTCTCAAGTACTTAACGTATTTGACCTAGTAATGGGACACTCAGTAGTTATGGGACACTACGTCAGATACTACTCCTTGAGAGAAAAACGGTTATAACTCACAGAGTGTCATATTACATGAGCTACAAATTTGTATACCAACAGCCAGTACCCATAGCCTCAACCTCCTCTAATGCCATCTCGATTGAAGCAATATAGCTATATCTATGAGTAAATATATACTACAAGTGAGAATTCATAATTGACTTACATGGTCAAGGTTTTTGAAGAAAGAAAATATTTTAAAAATATTCAACTTCTTGGGACAGGGAGAGGTGGTTCTGGGCCTCAACTGGCGGGTAGTAGTATGTGGATTGGAGCTCTGTTGAAAGCAAGTTGTTAGTTTTACTAAAAGTGAAAAATAACGACAGGGAAGACGTATCTTATAAGTCGCTTGATATGGTGGAGAATCAACCATTTCTTCATCACTACTGCTCTCAGACTCCTGGTCATCAGAGCAGGATGTGTTAACCTCCTCGACATCATCCTGGTGAATCACCTTCCTTGTATTGGTCTTGGATTGTGCCTTTCTCCGAACTACAGCTTTGGTCTCTTTACACTTTGCTGCTGCTTGAACCTTTTTCTTATCAAGTGCTATAGGCTTGTGATACAGCTTAGCCAAGTGCTTGGAACTAAGTAGAAGTCCACCGCATAGCTGTTGTCTATCCGCCTTGGCCGGCTTTACTAGTTGGCGTACTTTATCAACCTCTTCCTGTGCGATAACTCTTGCAGCATCAATAATATGCGCTTCTTTCATACACCTAGTCAAAAGGTCCTTGAGGGCTTTGTTGGCTGGATTTTCTTCAATTTGCTGACTACTTAGCTCAATACGATCAAGCTCGGATGCTCCAACTACTCTGTCAGTTGATGGTCGAAGGTTAGGACGTCGGGTAGCCAAAGGAGTCTTTGCAACCATCTTTGCCTGCCAGATAGGATCGCTCAAAATCCGATTTCTGTTGAACAGAATAAGTCCAGAGGCACGCCAGGCGGACCTGATGGTTTCAGGCTTAAAGGTCTTGATCTTTGCCCTCTGAAGCATGGGAAAGATATCTCCCTTCTTGATACTATCATGGGGGCCTTGTTGACGTACACGATCTTCAAGCTCTTGCTTGTAATATGTTCTAAGTAGGCCAAAGATACCGACATCGAGAGGCTGGAGAATATGAGTCGAATGGGACGGGAGGCAGACAAGATGAATGTTGTGATCGATTGCATACTTGACGAACTCATAGTTCTCCACATGGATTGAATGGCCATCCAATACAAGAATACCATGCTCGTTGATACCTTTTGCCAGACGTGTCCTTGGTTCAAATACCTCCTGAAACCACTGAAATGTTATCTCAGTATTGGTGTAACCTTTGGGGTGGGTGGCAAAGAATGCATCTTCCTTCTCTTCAATCTCAATATTGGTGTGGTGTCCCATCAAGTGTGCATTGGCCTTGAAGATAATCAGGGGAGGCAAGACTTGCGCTCCACCTGATATTCCTTCAACAATTGTGACCCAATCACAACCACCATCTTGGACAAGGCTGGGATTTTGGCGGAAGGCACGGCAGATCATGGTTCCTACTCCTCCTAATCCAATAGCGAATCCCTTCTAGTCTGTATTCCAGGTGTCTTCATCCTTGACGTGAAAATTGCCCCGAATGTGATACAAGCGATCTAGATACTTTCGAAAGGAATCCAGGTCAGTGGCCAGAGCTCTTTCTCTATCCAGATATCGTCCTATTTTGGAATCCCAGTCAGGATGGCGACTCAGAAAGCTTGTCAACTAATGCTCTCCAACTTGGTCCGTGGAATTCCGTGCACGAAGGAGACTCTGAACTATTTGAAAGACATGTCTCCGGCGAGTTGAAAATCCATAGTCATCCCACTTCTTGATCCAGGAACTTAATGCCTCCTTCTCGGTGTTGGACAGAAGCTGTTGCCATTCATTAGCTGTCTTTGCCGGTGTTGTCTTTTGGGAGATTAGATTTTGGAGGGTGGATTTTGGTACTTCAAACTGGATAGACAGTTTGCGGACAGAAACAGTTGTATCAGCCGCGTGGGCCTTCAGGGCTTCTTGGAGCCGTATCTCTCTGCTATCCTTGGGGAAAGGCATTCGTATTTGTTCCCTGTCGGAGGTAATATTCCGAGAGGGTAGTTGCTTCGTATGTACTATGAGAGTGGTGTAATCAGAAGAGAACAAAAATACCCACAACTTAACATCAACGACTCCTGTTAAATAAGAGACGAACTGCCATTATTCTTCAGGGTATTATAAAACAGACCCTAACAATAGTTCATATAGAATAGTATTTCCAAATTTACTTGTTTTAGTCTGTCGAATTAGTCATCAATGTTGGTATTGCAAATTCTTCATATATTACCCGTTTAGGTCAATTACCAATATTCCTTTAGAGAAAGAACAGATTATTACTTCATAGGCTGAAACTATAGATAGTATTCTACATTATGCTTGAGAATTAGGTTCTTTGATCCCCAATGGGCTATGCTATTTCAATTTCAATTTTAGATGTCAGATTTTGAAAAGTGTCCCATAACTAGTGAGTGTCCCATTACTAGGTCAAATACGTTAGCCATCCCGAGGGTCACCTGCGCTCCCCCAACCAACAACCAGGCTGTCGCTAGGCTCCCAGTGTCCTTCCCCTCTCCCTCTGCCTTCAGGGCCCGAGACTCGTCCCGACACCTCACGAAAGGCCTCTCCTCAGTCTATCTCACTCTCAACTAGTGTACCCCCGCCCAGTTCCCCCCATTAGGAAACATCTCCTAGGTGACGCTCTGGACCACCTCACCCGGTCCCTCCAAGAATGCCTCACCCGGTTCCATCTAGTCCCCCACGCCTGTTAGGCATGCCAAGAAATGTCAACCCAGAAGGCTCACGCACAGACCCCTGCATACCTATTAGTCAAAATACTAGTAGAAGATACATCTCCGTCTGGCTTAAGATGAAGGTTATGTGTCTCCGACTATAAGGGCACGTGTTCGATTCACAGCTAAATCATAGTTAGTATTAGTTAAAATATCATTATGCGACAAGTCATAAAATGACGGCGATAATAGCGCAAAGACATCTGAGAGATTTAAGTGTGCGTTACCGTTTTAGGATGCCCATATGGTAGGAGCGAGCGTTCCCTAAGATGGCGGACGGAATCAGAATAAACACTTAAGGAAAATATTGTATGCCAATACGAAAAGACACATAGCGGAGACCTCCGGGCCCGCTCAGAACCAGTCAGTACGCACAAGATAAGTGTGCGCAAACTGCTATTCCAGCGATTGGTGCCACAAAGCAAGTTGAGAAACCTGATGAGTAGAGAGGGATAGGCTAGCGCGCACTGAATGGTCTGACGCCTTTGAAGTTGGCCATTTCATATACGGTTCAGTGAAGAGATATTATTACGTTTGCATTAGTCTGTTACGTGTATTCTAGACTGGCCTATTATCAGTGGGACTGACACCCCCTCACAATAATATGGTAGTCTAAGTGTTCGTGGTAACCGGTATGGCAACTTATAATGCCGGACTAGGCCGTATCCTCAAGTAGTCTTATAGATGGAGAATCTTGGCGAGGAAGGGACGTGGTAAAGTGTCACTAAGTTAGTCGCGTAGTAAAAGGGTAATGAGGAAATAATAGTTTGAAACTTATAATAGTGATAAGAGCTCTTCTCCGGTGCTTGATGATTCTGTTTTAAGCGAGGGAGGCACTTCGATATTTATATTCCACGTCTGAGTGTCCACGGGCTACATGTTCTAACTATACTAACTAAGTATCGACCGAACTAAGCTCTCTGAACTCGTAAGTGCGAACACCTCTTGACCCTGACAACTGTTTCAAATCCATGCTCACATTATGAAAATGTAGACTACCATATTATCGTGAGGGTATGTTAGTCCTGTGGATAATACGTCAGTCTAGTATACACGTAGCCGACTAATGTCAACGTAATAATAATATCGCTTCACCGAACCGTATATGAAGTGGCCAACTTCAAAGGCGTCAGACCATGCAATGCGCGAAAGTCTCTCACTGTCTACGCATCCGGTTTCCGAAATGTCTTGTGGCAGGAATCGCTCGAATAGCTATTCGTGCTCATGATCTTATGTTCGTACTGACTGGTTCTGAGCGGGCCCAGAGGTCTCTGCTATGTGTCTTCTGGTATCGTCATACGATATTTTATTTAAGTGTTGGTTTTGATTCCGTCTGTCATCTTAGAGAACTCTCATTCCTACCCTATGGGCATCCTGAAACAGGAGCGCACACTTAACTCTCTCAGACGCCTTTGCGCTATTATTGCCATCATGTTTATAACTTATCGCATAATTATATTTTAACTAATAATAACTATGATGCGGCTGTGAATCGAACACATGACCTTATAGTCGGAGGCACGTGACTATCATCTTAAGCTAGGCCAAGATGTATTTTTTCAGTTGTATTTTGACTAATTGGTACGCAGGGGTCTGTGTGTGAGCCTTATGGGTTGGCACTCTCGGTATGCCTAATATGAGCTCCCTCCTCCTAGGGTTCGTCCCTGAATACTCAATTTTGCTATCCATTTCGAACTCGAAGTAGTAGGGTGAAAAACCTCATGCGTTTGCTTGGCCACATGAGGAAAACTATTCTTCTTCATTCGACCGCCGCCAGTCCAGGCATTTTCCGGATTTTGCCGGTGGACCTCCTCTACCTGCTCCGGAGCGTTTTTCTAGCCCTTCTAGTGGTTCTCATGTGTTCTCATTCTCTGCGCAACCTTTCCATTTAATGAAGTAATGAAGTTCCTTGCACTCTTTGTTACGTCTCCCAACCTTCCTCATGTAGGTGATAACTTCACTCTTCACGATTCTTTCTACCTCCCATTCGAGGTCCTCTTCGATATCTTCAGGAATTCGTGGAGGCCGTTCTCTTCCCTCCCGGGCTGCTGCTCAGTAAGGTTCCAGTAACGAAACATGAAATATTGGGTGGATGTTCCACCCCAGTAATATTTCTAGTTTGAAAGCCTGCTCTCCTTTCTTGACTTCCAATGCTTTGAATGGTCTGTGCATTCATGGACTTAATTTTTTCATCAGTCCCTTGGTGCGAATGTTCTTTGCATTTAACATTACCAAGTCTCCGACCCTAATGTCCGGTTGTTGCCGGGCTTTTCGATCGTAGTATTTACTCATTTCTTCTCGGGTTTGTTCTAGCCCTTTTTTGGCGCGTTAGTGAGTTACCTGCATCCAGTCTGCGTATTGTCCTGCTCCGGGGCTTTGAGCTTCTCGTTCCTTCATCCACTCAGTTTGTAGATGGAACTTGTAGTGGGCGTAGAACGCGGACATTTCATATACATTAGTAATAGAGTTATTGTACCCGTGTTTGGCTAGAGATTGTAGCTGATACCAATCGTTCTGGTCATAATTTGCGAAATTGCGTAGGTATCCTTCCACCGTTTGGTTTGTCCTTTCTGTCTGGCCATCTGTTTGGGGGTGATATGCAGTAGACATTTTCTTTTTATGCCTAGCGACTTGCATAACGACTCCCAGAATTCTCCTGAAAACTTGGCATCCATATCCGAAATAATGTTAGTGGGTAGACCATGCAGTTGCCATACTTCTCGTAAGAATCTGTCAGCCACATCTTTTGCGATCGCATTTTCATTTGAACTCATAATGTGTGCCATTTTTTTGCACCGATCTACAACCACCATGATCTGTTTGTGACCTTGTGATTCTGATAGATGGGTTATGAAGTCTGTCGAGATGGAAGTCAATGCCGCGAAGGGAATTTATAGTGGTTGTCGTAATTCGTATCGCGCATGTCTTGGTAATTTATTTTGTTGACATTCGTCGCAGGATCGTACATAATCGTTGATCCATGCTGTGAGTCCCTTCCAATAAAAATCCCAGGTGATGATTTCAACCGTTTTTTCCTGTCCGAAATGTTCTGCCACTTGCGAATCGTGAGATCCTTTTCCGATGGTTGTTTGTAATCCTTCACCGTTTGTGATGTATAGTCGATTCTTATAGAAGAGTAGTCCGTCTCTCTTCATCCAGTTTTTTGAGAACTCTTGTCCTTCATTTTCTAGTCTCTCAAGTTCCCGCTTCCTCACCGTCCATTCCTGCTCCCTTTCGCTTGCCGCTACCACTATTACTATGAAGTGTACCTCTAATACTTTCATTTTTACTTGTGAAATGATGGCCCTTGACATCAAGACATGCTCCTGTTTTAGTCTAGGATGGTTGCCGATATCTTTGATGTCGCAGTATTTGTTGTTACTGGAGTCCACTTGCAAAAAGCATATCAGAGGCTGGGCCTTTGTGACCGATATTGTACGTTTTGGAGATATGTCTGTGCTCCCAAAACCACTGTCCGCTCGTTCTGTCAACTCCAACTCGTCCACTTCCATTATGTTAGATTTGTTAATTTTGTCAATAATAAGTTGGGTGATTCGGTCTCCTTCCTGGATTCTGCAATCCGCTTTGCCGTGGTTAATCATAATAATCCTTATTTCACCAGTGTAGTCCGCGTCGATGACACCTCCGTTGATTGCTATGCCTTTCTTACTTGTTAGGCCCCTTTGGGGGGCAATCCGGGCATAGGTTCCTTCTGGTAGTCCAATGGCTATTCCTGCTTCCGCTAGGACTTGTCCTTGTGCTAGAATAGTGAACTTGCTTATTGCGTAGATGTCGTGTCCTGCCGCTAGCCTTGATCCTTTGGTTGGTAGTATAGCTTTGTTTGACAGTCGCTTAACCCTGACTCCATTTCTTATCGCGAGTTCTGGCTCTGAGATGTAACCTTCTTCTTCGTCATCTTCGTGGATGAGTGATATTTGGAAGTGTTTAGGTTTCAATATTGACTGTTCGCTATGCTTAACTCCCTCCTCAGGACGGTACTCCGGCCGCCGGCTCAGTGCATCTGGTTTTCCTCTTCTTTTCCCCAAACAGTATACAATTTTGAAATGGTAGTCTGCCAATCTCTGTGCCCAACTGATTTGCCTCTGAGTCCAAACCTTGGTCGTGAGGAAATTTTGTATGTTTTGGTGGTCAGTGTATACCGTCACGGGTTTATCTGCTCCTAGCAGATAGTGGTTCCATTCCTTAAAGGCTTCCAGTATTGCTAGTAATTCCTTGTCCTGAATCTCGTAGTTCCTTTCCGCAGGGTTTAGCCTTCTGGAGTGGAAGGCTGCTGGATGTAACCTTTTATCCTTAATTTGCGATAGCATGCATCCGAGTTCAAAATCGCTGGCATTCATTTCGACCACTGTTTCTCTGTCGGGATAGAAGTCTTCCAATATAGGGGCCGTGACGAATCGTCTCTTGAGTTCCGTAAACGCTTCGTCTTGCTTGGGTTTCCAGTGAAACTTGGTTTTGTCACCTTTCAGGGTTTCCGTTATGGGCATGCATATTTTTCAAAAGTCTCTGATGTACCGTCGGTAAAACTTTGCAAAGCCGATAAAAATCTGTTCTGTCTTTACCGATCGCGGGGCTCTCCATTTCATTACTGACTCGACCTTTCTTTCACTCATTGTGACTCCGTTGATTCCAACTATATATCCTAAGAACTCGACAGATTTAACATGGAAAACCGATTTCGTTACCGAGACTCCCAGTTGGTGCTCTGCTAGCTTCGCCAGGACCTTTTTAACCAATTCGACGTGTTCTTCCTCACTTTCCGAGTATATCAGGATATGGTCTAGGTAGACGACTACTCCGTGGTCAAGAAATTCCCACAGGATTTTGTTCATCATTGCTTGGAATGTGGCAGGAGCGTTGACGAGTCCGAATGGCATGACTTTGTATTCGAAGTGACCGTATCGGGTTCCAAATGTGGTTTTCCATTCGTCTCCTTTCCGTATTCTTAACAGGTGGTATCCGTCTTTTAAGTTGAACTTGGTGAATATCTTAGCTCCTCCTACTCGGTCTTTTAATTCCCCTATTACTAGTAGTAGGTATTTGTTTAGAATTGTGAGTTTATTGAGGTTTCGGTAGTCGAGGCATAGCCGTAACTTGGTATCTGGTTTTGGCACGAATAGGATTGGTGCTCCTGCGGGTGATTGACTATGGATAATCTTTCCTTGTTTTCGCATTTCATTTAGATACTTTCCTAGTGTATCTAGCTGATATGCCGACATCGGGTAGATTGGTCCCCAGGGAGGTTCGGCGCCTGGTTTAAGGTCTATTGCATGATCGAACGCTCTTCGCTTTGCTAATTTCTCCGCTGTTGCTGTGAGAAATAGTTTGTGAGAATTCTCGTAATATTGTGGTATCTTGTCCAGCAATACTTAGTTTCGGTCCTCTTGTCGACATATCCTGCCCCGGTACTGACCTTCTTCGTCAAAAGCCACTGTTTCATCCCATGCAAACAGTCCTCCTACTCCTTCATCTTCGACGTGTCCCAGACAGCATTGTTCAGTGAATGTCCATTTTTGGGGTTCGTCGATATTAGCTATAGGGTGTTCCTTGTGCCACCATCCGAATGGAATGATGAGGTCGTATTTTCCCGCTGCGGCTACCTGACAAGAAATGCTCGTGCGGTGGCCATTCTTTCCAAGTTCGAGAAGGATGGGATGTGTGAAGTGTGTGCCTCCTGATGAATTAATCTCGCCATCGAAAGCTAGGATGTTTAGTGCTTTTTGACAAGTGTGGTAAGGTATGTCAAAGTGTTTGACTAAGTCTTTATTGATGAAAAAGATGTTTGATCCGGAGTCAAGCAATACTCGGATGCGTATTCTCTTGCCAGCTGCTTCGATAAATGCGGGTCCCTCCAGGCATTCATAGTGTGAAGGTTTTGGGACCTGAGTTCTAAGTCGTTTGCCAATTGGCAGAATGTTCTTGCTTTTTCGTTTATCATTCATCGTGTTTTTCGGATGTAGGTAACAGGGGTTGGTTACTACGCCTGACTAGTTTCGACCCTTGAAGTCTCCTCAGGCATCAGGGAAATTTCGGAGCGTGGTCCAAGGTGTTCCTGAACGCTCCTGGTCCACCAAGGGGGGTTGTGGTCCCCGTGGTCCACCTGGTCAACTCCGATCCGCTCTGATCCACACTTTTGGAAATTTTACCAAAAATGTGGATCAGGGTGGATCAGGGTGGACCAGGAGGACCAGGGGGACCATAACCCCCCTTGGTGGACCAGGAGTGGTTTTTACATTTTGCTGATGCAGACAAACTAAAACCTTTTTTCTAACTTGATTATCAGGCAGCCAACTACTAGCGGTCTTTACTTTCTGCCGAGGAATTCCCATAACCTCTGGTGTACCAGTTCTCTGACTATCTGCTAGCAAGACTGCTAGCGGTATTGTTCAGGTATAAAGGGATTCTAAGCCAGATCCCTGAACTCAAAACTTATCTTTCAGCCGGATCTTGTATTCATTGGATAGCATAGAGGGACTTCAACTTACGTGTCCTATCACTCACATCATCGGTCAGGGTGTAAGGTTACCAGGGCCTGCTCTCAAGGAGCGATTCCTTGTTCTGCTAGCCGCCGCTAGTATGAACCTTTCCTTGGGGTCCTCGTTGGACTGGTCATACTAAGTTGCTTTTACTTATTGCCATCTTAACTCTTTTTCTTCATCCGGGTACCGGAGAATACTTTCCCCAATTCGCTCCGCTTTGTTCTCTTTTGCCTTCAGGGTGACTTTCGATCTACTTGTTGTAGTCTCTCATTTTTGATTTTGATTTCGAAGGGAGGGCATCCTCCGAGTACCCGAGTAACGTCGCCATCGGTGCCGGGAGTAACATATGTTAACTCCATGTCGCTAAAATCCCATGCCAAGGGACTCTCAATTTGGTTGACAAGAAATATTCCTTCTGGTGACTTTTGTCTGGTCACTGTGGAAGTTTGGGGTCGTTGAAAAGGGGTTATAGGGCCGGCTTTCCATTGCGAGGAAGTAGGGTGCCGTGGTCTTTGACCAAACTGTTTTCTTGGTTGCGTACCGATCGTAGATACTTGGATTGTTTTCCTACAGTTTGCCCATTTGTGGTTATTCATTCCACAACAGGTACACAGCTGTGCCTTTTTCGATTTTGGACTACTTGGTCCTTGATCCCTTCGTGGGCTTTATTCCAATCTGTATGTTCTACTTTTCCCTGCACTGGTGTTGGACCCTTTCCTTTCCTTTCAGCTTCCATTTTTATTTTGTAGGCCGCCTTTTCTTCGGCAGAATATTGCTTTCTTTGTTTCCTAGGTTTTGAGACAGCCTTTTCTTCTTTCTTCCTTTTCCCTCCTGAGTCATTTCGGGGACCACTGGGGCCACCGTGCTGTAAGGCGAGTTGTTCCATGAATATTTCTTCTCGTCTGCAGACTGTTTTAGTGCTGTAATCCAGGCACTGACTGTTGCATATTTCTCAGTTAATAGTCGGCGCAGTGCATCTTTCGGAATATGCCGTTCTACCATTTGTCGCCATGCCACTCCACTCATTCCCACATGTATGTTGTGGTTGTCCATCTCAAGGAGGTAGTGGTCAATGTTGCCTTTATAGGTAACTTTTATCATTAATGATAGGGATCTTTCTCCCTGATGCGTGAGTGCAAATCGTAGGATGCACTGTCCTCTAAATGCCTCCCAAAATTCGTAATCTTCAATCTTCAGGTGGCCTAATTCTCCAGTCATCTTATTTCGGTAGGTAAATGCAAATGCCGACACGTCTTCTCCTTCCATCCTTACCAGTGCATATTCAATTCAATCCTGATCTGATCTCCACTGGTTAGGGTTCCTTTTGAAGTAGTCCTCGCATTGAAGTAACCAAAGTTTAATATTTTGGTCTTTTCGGCTTTTGAACGGGAGTGGGGCGTCAGCTTGTCGTTTACCACTGTTCGCGATGGCTATTCCTATCGCTTGGGCCATCATTGCAACTTGTGAGTCAAAAAGGTCTTCTCTGACTGGTCACCACCCTGGGTTACCTCCTCCTCCTCCTCCACCACCCTGGTCTGATCCATCGTCACTGGGATCGGGGTCGTTGACTTTTGGAGAGGGAGGGGGATCTTGATTCCCACCTCCTTGGTTTCCTGGGCTTGGTAGTTCTCCTTCCCGCTGCTTCCCTTTATCTTGTCTGCCTTGTTCCCTTGCCTTTTGCTCCTGTCTTTCTTGCGCCCATCGTTGTACACGATCGGGGTTCGTAGCGACTTGCGGGGCTACGGGAACGTGTGTTGACAGTGGAGCTGGGGTAGTATTGGTAGGGGTTGGTTGGAAGCTCGCCAATTTTTGCATTATATTGGCCATCTGGGCGGATAACTCTTCGGCTATTCGTCCTTGGGTTTCAGCTTGTCCGTTAACCCCTCAGGCTCGGGGACAGGTGGAGATGTCTTCTGCATGTTGAGCCCTTAAGATGATTACTTCTCGCTCTAGGGCATTTGCCCTATTGGTTGAAGTTTCGCCCTGTCCCATTATGTTAGCATGTAGTTGGAAACTTACTACTTCATGACAACTTTGTCATTAATTTGCTTCTTGCTGCTGTTTTCTTGTATTATCTAGCTCCAGGGCTAGTCTTGTTATTTCCTCTTGTCGGGTTTGTGTAGCATTTTCGACCGTGATGATTACTCCTTCGAAAGCTATTAGTCTTTCCCCATCGAGTTGTTTGCCGTTCGCGACTTCTTGCCGGGTGTCTTGAATCTCATACGCAAGTCCTTGTACTCGTTCGTCCAAATCCCCAACATCAGGAAAATGTCGGAGCGTGGTCCAAGGTGGTCCTGAACGCTCCTGGTCCACCAAGGGGGGTTGTGGTCCCTGTGGTCCACCTGGTCCACTCCGATCCATTCTGATCCACACTTTTTGAAATTTTACCGAAAATGTGGACCAGGTTGGATCAGGGTGGACCAGGAGGACCAGGGGGACCATAACCCCCCTTGTTGGACCAGGACTGGTTTTTACATTTTGCTGATGAAGTTTTACTTGGTTTGTTCAAGTTGCTATTTTTCCATCGAGGTGTCTCATAGCCAACCCTGCTCTTGCTGCTAGGGCTTTTAGGAAAGCATTATCGTCCCTTTGCTTCGGTGATCCTTGTCGTCTGCCGGATCCTGAGTCTTTAATCCTCGCACTGATACCTCGTAGTGATCCTGGTGGGTATGGGGATCCAGTTCTTCTTGGTACTTTGTCCGAATGGATTGGTCCCTCATTGCTAGAGATCACTGAGGCCTCGGTGATTCGTTCGAATGGGTCTGCTGGCTCCCCGCCGGATACGTCCATTGGATCTCCACTAGTGATTCGGGAAAAAAGAGACCTTGGATATGTCTTTCGAGTTTATTCTTTTGGGATATCGAACTCCAGGATGTCTTGCTCGTAGATTTCGAAAATCCACTGATTTTCTTCAAAGGTATGAAAGGTTTCTTTCATGAAACACATAGTTTCCAGCTTGTCTTCGTCTATCTACCTATCTCACATGCCACGGTTGGGACTGGGTAGAGTTGGATTGTCTTGGTTCGCACGATTCGTCCAAATAGCTGGTATCTCGTAGTGATGTTTGGATTACGAAGGTGGATAAGGAGAGTTCCGCTCTTCATCTACATCTTCTTCTGTTTCTTCATATATTTCAAGAAATGCCCGAATGAATTCTGCGGAGGTTGGTGCTATAAGCCCGTCGTCTCAATAGTAAGGGAGATATTGTGGGGTCCAGTGAATCTGAATGGGGTCTAGTTCTTGGTCGATGGTAACCCGGTAGGGTATGACGGGCGAGTATCGGGGATGATCACTGTGCGATAGTGGTTCGAGGTGTCTTCGTAGAGTTCGATTGTCGAAGAGATCTTGCCTAACTGTCTGATGTATATCTTCGTTTATATACTTTGTTGTAACAGCTTTATTCATGTGTAGTGAGCCTTGGTAACAAGGAGAACTATCAATATAATGTTAGTGGTAGCCGGTATGGTAACTTATAATGCCGGACTAGGGCGTATCCTCAAGTAGTCTTATAGATGGAGAATCTTGGCCAGGAAGGCAGGTGGTAAAGTGTAACTAAGTTAGTCGCGTAGTATAAGGGTAATGAGGAAATAATAGTTTGAAACTTATAATATTGATAAGATCTCTTCTCCGGTGCTTGATGATTCTGTTTTAAGCGAGGGAGGCACTTCAATGTTTGTATTCCTCGTCTGAGTGTTCGCGGGCTACATATTGTAACCATACTAAGTATCGACCAAACCAAGTTCTCTGAACTCGTAAGTGTGAACACCTCTTGACCCTGACAACTGTTTCAAATCCATGCTCACATTATGAAAACGTAGACTCCCATATTATCGTGAGGGTGTATCAGTCCAGCGGATAATAGGTCCGTCTAGTATACACGTAGCCAACTAATGCCAACGTAATAATATCCCTTCACCAAAGCGTATATGAAGTGGCCAACTTCAAAGGCGTCAGACCATGCAATTCGCGAGAGTCTGTCACTGTCTGCGTATCAGGTTTCCGAACTGCCTTGTGGCAGCAATCGCTCGAATAGCGATTTCTGCTCATGATCTTATGTTGGTACTGACTGGTTCTGAGCGGGCCCATAGGTCTCCGCTATGTGTCTTCTGGTATCGTCATACGATATTTTACTTAAGTGTTTGTTTTGATTCCGTCTGTCATCTTAGAGAACTCTCATTCCTACCCTATGGGCATCCTAAAACATGAACGCACACTTAACTCTCTCAGACGCCTTTGCGCTATTATTGCCGTCATGTTTATAACTTGTCGCATAATTATATTTTAACTAATAATAACTATGACGCAGCTGTGAATCGAGCACGTGACCTTATAGTCGGAGGCACGTGACTATCATCTTAAGCTAGATCGAGATGGATTTTTTCAGTTGTATTTTGACTAATTGGTACGCAGGGGTCTGTGCATGAGCCTTATGGGTTGGCACTCTTGGTATGCCTAACACTAAGTCTTCATAATGTGAACGTGGAGTCGAACAGTTGTCGAGGTCAAGAGGTGTTTGCCCTTACAGGTTCAGAGAAATTTGTTCGGTCGATACGTAGTTAGTATGGTTAGGACATGTAGCCCGTGAATACTCAGACGCGGAATATAAATATCGAAGGGCCTTCATCGCTTAAAAACAGAATCATCAAGCACTGGAGAAGAGATCTTATCAATATAAAAAGTTATCACTCTAGAAGATTATCTTTATCTCCCTATTACTTTTTATCCATTCTTATCCAGACAAACTAGTTTCACTATGCTACAAGCCTTCCTAGACAGTAATCTCTGTTTAAGAATACCTAAGATCTAGCCTGGCTTTATAAGTTATCACGCCGGCTACCCCTAACAACGCCCCCCTCCTCCCTGGAAGCATCATCCCCTTTGCTCAACTCATGGCGCGCACCTACCAGGCCCTACGCACTAGGGCCATGGACATGATGCTCCAAGACTAGGCCGCCGACCCACCCTCCCCCACCTACTACACACACCCTGCCCCGACTATCCCTCACCCGTTCATGGGCCTAGGGAAATTCCTGGCAGGTAGGATCCACCAAATGCGCTCTGCCACAAGCTACCCGGCGGCCCACCCTTCCTTGTTTAATGAGAATCCCGACATCACCTGCCTTCGGTGCAGGGCCGAACCAGGGTTCTTTCAACACGCCATCCTCCGCTCCCCTGCCCATTCCCAAGGCCGAGACCTCCTGCTAAAAGGGGTAACTGACATCGACGCGGACAGCCCAATCTGGAATGTTCCCCCTCCATACATACCCTCTGCCAGTACATCACCAGCACCAGGACTGGCTTCCCCCCGGAAATGAACCTTGATCTTCCTTCCCCCTCCCTCTCACCCAGCCCCCCCCTCCCCCTCCCCCGAAGACACGACACCTCATGTATAGAGGCTTTGTTTCTTTTGGTAAAACACTCTGTCACTGTAATTTCTTCCTTGCAATAAGCACATAGGTTTGGCTATGTGTTAAGAATTTCCTTTCATTTTATTTTCTCATATGAGAGCGTCAGCAAACAGTTTTTGGCCGAGTAAATCTCAGACTTAGTGGTGGACTCGAGAGTATGGTTTCTTTTGTGTTATGTTTGGATTTATAGGTTTTGTTCTTTCCATAGCTAGCGCTGCACGAAGCTTCTTGTTCCTAAAATCAATGAACGCATGATAAAAAAAAAGACAAATAGCATGGGATTTGGGTTCTTCATGCAACCATCTAAGTTCTTTCATACAATATACTTTCAAGACAAAGATCTTTATCTATGACGCTTTTGGGAATCAAGCCACGATCGTCTTATATGAGTCTAGCGATCAACGTTGTTAGATAGGAGCCAGAGTACATAGCTATCGCAACAGCTATTGGGCTAGGAGGAGTGATCCTTAGCGAGCTATCGGATACCTGCTGCAAGTATCACCAGGCAAGGAGAGAATTGTAACAGGGGTACATGTTCTAACCATACTAACTAAGCCTCGAACAAACAACTTTCTCTGAACTCTTAAGTGCGAACAGCTCCTGACCCTGACCACTGTTCGACTCCATGCTCACATTATGAAGACGTAGACTACCATATTGTCGTAAAGGTGTGTCAGTCCCACGGATAATAGGCTACTCTCGAGTGCAGGTAGTTAAATAATGCCAACGTAATAATATCTCTTCCCTGAATCGTATATAAAGTGGCCAACCTCACAGGCGTCAAACCATTCAACACGTGAGAGCCGGTTGCTCTCTGCGCATCAGGTTTCCGAACTTGCATGTGGCAGCGATCGCTCGAATAGTGATTCGTGCAAACTATCTTATGTTCGTACTAACTGGTTCTGCGTGGGCTCGGAGGTCTCCGCTATGTGTCTTCTGATATCTTCATATAATATTTTTACTTACGTGTTTTTTATTCTGATTCTGTCCGTGATCTTAGAGAACTCTCATTCCTACCCTATGGGCATCGTAAAATGGGAACACACACTTAAATCTCTCTGAATTCTTTGCGCTATTATCCTCGTCATTTATGACTTATTGCATAATTATATTTTATCTAATAATAACCATGACACGGCTGTGAATCTAACACGTGACCATCATCTTAAGCTTGACCAAGATGTATCTTTTCGAGTATTTTGTACTTATTGACTAATTGGTACACAGGGGTCTGTGCATGAGCCTTCTGTGTTGACACTCTTGGTACGCTTAACACTCTGATAAACCACTTAGCAATAGCAAAACACCAGTGCAGTGGCACATTGAATAAATATTAGGCATATCAGAAAATATATTGCACAGACTCTCAGAAAAGCACAGAGCCCTGCGTACCAACTAACCAAAGTAAAACTACTGTACTCGGTTGCATACACCTCTGTCTAGCTTAAGATAATAGTTACGAGCCCCGGACTATAAGATTACATGTTCAATTCACAAGCCACATCATGGTTAATATTACTTAAATATAATTATGGGACGCATCTGCGGACAGCGCTAATATGCAAATGTTAGACACACAGCTCCCTGATGGATAAGAGGGTCAAGTTACCTTACCTCCGCGCACAAACCTCTAAAAAAGACTTAGCAACACCCCCCTCCAGCCCCGACGTTGGGACAATAGATCGCCATACGTCACCTCGGAGGTTGTGTCCCCTCACCAAAGACATGAGTAAAGAAGGCGCTACTTGTAACACCGTATACGTCGCGGCCGTCCGTCCGACCTGTTCCTGTTCGAATGATATATGAGAGGAGACCTCAGAGCACCTGATGCAAGTGAATGCATCTCGATCGGATGACATCGCACAGAGTTACAGCCACTACAAGAGTGGGTATCAAAAAGAGGATACAAACTCACAGGACGTATCTACCTTAGTTAGGCTTCCTTGGCCTGGAAAGACGCCCAGTCGCCAGTAGGAATGCACTATGATTGGAAAGGGAGTCGGGGAACTCCCAACGGGGTTGTCGGCAAGAGACCGATAACTATTGTCGTAACCATTGGTTCTATCGACAGGAAACAGTCGTGAGATGCCGGTTAAGACAAAGGAATGCATCCTGCAGACTAAGTCAAAACAGAGCCAACAATATGAAGACTGGCCATCTTCTATCCCGGCGAATAATGGTCTGACATGCGAACACATAGAGATTATTCGTAAATCTATTTAGCAACGGATATATGTTAGTATAGCCATCTAGGTGGAAGGGCGCTAGACCCTCCCCGTAAGAGAGGCAGATGTGGCAATAAGTTGCGCAAACAAGAGTAGAAAGATGACGGATGTTCAAGGTCAAGTCGGGCTCCCACTTCAAAGAAGTCAAGCTAGGTGAAAGAAAGATACTTGGTTATAGGGAAGAATTATGTAGCCCACAAACACCCAGACGCAGAGTATAAATATTGAGGTGTCTCCGTAGCTGTTACCGATCATAAAGCAAACGGAGAAGAGACCTCAACAATATATACACGTTAACAAATATTTATCGCTTTACCGATCTTATAATTCTATCTTGACCTTCGTCTCCCTAGACGTATTCTCCGAATTACCAACAATCAGGCTTAGTATATTCGCTTGTTCTTAGAATATTACTACCCCCATAACAGCAACGACCTCTGAGGGATTTAAGTATATCAAAAAACACATAGCGGAGACCTCTGAGCCCGCTCAGAACCACTCAGTATGAATAAAGACATTTGAGCACAAATTGCCATTAGAGCGATTGCGAACACAAGTTAATCAGAAGCCTGATGTGCGACCAGTTGCAAGACTCTAGTGCATTGAATCGGCTGACACCTTGGAAGTTGGCTACTTCATATATGGTTTGGTGGAAAGAGTTTATTACGTTGGCATTAGTCGGCTACATGCACTCTGGACTAGGCTATTATCTACGGGACTGACACACCCTCACGGTAATAAGGAAGTCTATGTATTCATAATATAAGCATGGATCAAATAGTTGTCCGGGTCAGAAGGTGTTCGCACTTACGAGTTCAGGGAAACTTTGTCCATTCGATACTTAGTTAGTATCGTTAGCACATGTAGCCTGCGAATACTCAGATGTGGAATATAAATATCAAAGTAGTGCCCTCACTTTAAAAACATCCTTAAGCACCAGAGAAGAGATCTTATAAATAAAAAATGTTATCACACTAGAAACTTATTGTTGCCTCTTTATTACTTCTTATCTGTCCACATATGAGTAACTTAGTTGCATTTCACTACAAGCCTTCCTAGACCACAATCTCCCACAATGATTAAAGTTATTATAGGTCTAGTCTAGTATAATGGTTATCATAATCGTGCCAAGGTGGTGGCGTCCACCACACCCTGGTCGCTCAACCATAATTTCATGCTCAACGATATTTTCATGTTCAACGATAATTTTCAATTTGTATGTGAATTTAAGAATCACAGACCACCACCAAACATTCTTTGATGCTTTAAATGTCCTTTTGGGTTTTTTATAAATTATTTTAAGCCTGTGCAAATAAGCCTCCGACTTTTTTTCCTCTCTTTTACCTCTCTTTACAGCAGATTTTGCTCAAAATCACTTTCACACTTAATTCACACCAAAGTCCCACCAAACGAAAAAAAAGTTGTGAAAGAGAGGGAAAAAAAGTGGAAG
>Ga0307507_10002783_pt1 | contig 35662 bp, 37 predicted proteins | sample 7_EM_MG_FD_207223 | JGI IMG/M metagenome (GOLD analysis project Ga0307507, IMG submission 207223) | Populus trichocarpa ectomycorrhiza microbial communities from riparian zone in the Pacific Northwest, United States - 7_EM | ecosystem: Host-associated > Plants > Roots > Unclassified | place...
AAGGGGGAAGGGGGAAGGGGGGTGGTGTTCTCGGAGATTCTATATATAATATAAAGTTTTTGGGTACTTACATAACTTACATAAGTTTTTGCCCTGGCATACATACTCGAATACATACATGCCCAACTCGGGAGGGAGGGAGGGAGTTGGTTGGTTGGTTGAGTTAGTTGGTTAGAGGGAGGGGAAATTGGGGTTGGAGGGGGAGGAAGGGAAGGGAAATAAAATAATTATTGCATGAATATAATAGAAAGATTTACGGTTATTATCTATGGTTTAAGTTCCTGCTCTCTTCCTGTCTGGTAATTGGTACTTTTTATCATCATTACTTATCACCGGGGTCATAATCATGATATTCCTAGGTGTAATACGTTAGTGCCGGTGGTAGATAGATATAGTTCATATTATCATACTAATATCGCGCAGAAATATTGGTACAATACTTATATAATAGATCTGTAATGCAAATGCCCTTGACCCCCATGTCGGGTTCGAAGGGGTAAAAATAAACAAGGGAGGTGAAAGTGGGAAAGAAAAGAAAAGAAAAGAAAAGAGAAAAAAAAGAAAAAGAAAAAAAAAGACACTTTTTGAACACTTGACTTTTGCGATTCTCCATTGGTATTTAAATGCTGTCTAATTCACACGCGATGGGATGAAATATTTGCGAGGACAAGGAAAATCTTTAGATAAAGGAGGAAAAATGAAAACTAGGTTACTTTTTTTCGCAGCGGTGTCGGGAGTTTACGACAAATGACCTCAGCCTACTTCAAGCAGAATGAGTGCTGATACTCGCATATCCGGACCGCCCGCGATGGCGTTGGATAGCTCCTAGTGTGGTAGCAAGGGCTAACAATACAGCCCCAAGTGTAATCCAATAACTGTTACGGTAACACTCGAGGCCGAGATTACATTCACGAGAACCTTCGGGGGTGATGATACTGTGGTGATCATATACCCGACCTATTATAAAATCAGTCAGCCGACGAACTTTTTCCTTCCTTCCACCGCCCTTCTATGTCTCAGCCGCAAAATTGGGTGGATGATGGGATAACGTGGCGGGTTCTCGAAGAAGAAAAGCTTTGCCACTTGAGATAAGCTGATATGCATTCCTGCTGCAGCGGTCTTTTTTCTCTCGTCGTAATTTTGCTTCTGACGTATAGAGTGGAGATATCCGGCACCAGATATACGTTTTTTTTTGGCATAGCAAGGCTTGCATCGTTACACTGCCAGGGAAAAAAAAGAAATATGAAAAAAAGACGGATGAAAACGTAAGATGCTCACCGTAGAAAATATTGAAGATTTGACCTGAAATCACTGCTGATAATGTCATCGCCCCCCAGTTTTGGGATAGGCCATGCAGGCCAAATTCTTCTGAAATCTGGAGCCAAGCCTCCATTAGTCTGATTTCTTATCGATAGGGTTATAACGCGGGTCTGGGGTACTCGAGTAGGGGGTATTCGGCAAGCCGTTCCGGGCCTCGCGTCGCCCTCCAATTGACAGGGAGGGGAATAAAAGGGGATGCATCACGCAGGCTAAGGACTATAGGATCTCGGAAGAGAGGGGAAGAATATATGTATGAAGAAGGGTTGAGCATATGCGTTCGGGGATCAATTCACTCACTATTGTTGGGTAAACACCAAACATAACCCCGTATCCAAGACCACTCAACGAAGAGACCAACCAGAGCCAGTTAGGGTTCTCAACAGTTATTGCACACAACTGCGCCAGGGAAAATATGTTCGCCGATGCTACGATCAACCAAAGGCGCTGGAGTCCGTACTTTCGGTACATTATATCAGAAGATACCCCTGGTCGTCCCAAAAGACGCACATTAGCTTTTTTTTTTTGGCCGGGGTAGTACCGCAAGTACTTGAATGCAAGAAAAATGTGCTAGGACGCTGAAATCGCCTCTCGCAGTGTGTATTTTATTTTATATTTTATGCCAGCTGAGGGCTGGGTTTGTGGCGGTTTCTCTGCCCTATCCGGGATTTCGACGACCTAGCACATGTCTCTTGTATTCCAGCACTTACGGTATAGAGTTTATTTCAGGCGCGTTGGGGTCACACCACTAAGCATACGGCCAGAGAAGTTACAAAGCGAAAGTATGGAGACATGCATGGACTGCTGTGCCTGGACATAATCTGGGTGCTTGTCAGGGGCAAACTTCGTCCACAATGCTTGAACCTGCAGTTTATTAGTCTCAGGTTGGGGAAAGATTGGAATACCCTGCATACAGAATGTCCGATATTGCTGCAGAAGACGTTAGAGACCTGCTGTAGGGGTTTGAAAGGGGCCTAGACATACTTTATAGTCATGAGGCCAGTTCCGGTGAGAAGCCCTAGGAGAAAAGATAATATCCAGAATTCAGCCTTGCGGACCAGAGCCCAGCCACGAATATCTATATGATGGTCATGATGAATGTCACTATTGCCAATAACTTGACCGCGATTGCTCTCTGCATCCACTTGATACTCCTCACTTCCATCACTTGAAGATGATTTCGTGAGGAATGAAGAGCCTTCATCTGGCATGGGATCCGGATTCGCTACTACAACGGGTGTGTCAGGGCTGATGGTGCTCGTACCTGGTTCGACATAGGAACTCATAACTGGCGAGCGTCGGCCTTCATTGGATTTTGTCCGGCGAAGTCTGTTACTTTCTGGCATATCCCGAGGGGGTATTGTAGAATATGCCGTTGGAACAGGAATGATACGGAGGAAGAAGAATGATATAAAAATGATGCCACTGGTTGCTAGGCAAAGGACAAGCAGGAAGTCGCTGGTGTTCCCCGGGAATAGCCATGAAGAGATGAACGAGAAGAAGAAGGCACTGAGGCCAAAAGCCGCCAAGGGAAGAGCCGTTGCTGTCCCTCGATTTTGTGGGAAATTTACAGCAGCTTGGGTGGGATCAGTTAAAGTGGCTTGATCATTGTCATTTTAAGGGTTAGGGTTCGCTCCTACCAACTTTTATAGCTCCGTTGAATGAATAACAACTCCCGACACCCGTAAGTGCAGAGAAAAAGCACAACGCGAAGACATTTGTCGATTCCTTCCCACCCTCCATAGCTAGGGGGAGTTAGATCATGTGAGGCCATTTGAGGGGGGGTTTGATGGTAAGGTTATTCACCTAGGTATATTGGATAGTACCCAATGAGCAACGACGCAGCACCTATGAGAACGGGCAGCCGGGGCCCCTTAGAGTCCACTAGAATTCCGCTTGGTATCCCTGTTAAGTCGAGTAAGTAATTCAAGAAAACCAAAGTCACGGGAGTCAAGATCGAACCCGCAAGGTACATTCCTGCATTCCGTAGAAAAATCAGTTAAGAATCTCCAAGAATTTTATCGATGGATTTAACCTAAATTCCCAAATGTCCCCTGCATATCTGGTCAGGATTAATTACAAGGAAGGTAACTTTAAGAGCTGTTGGAGGGGCCTAACAATCAAATTACTCTCCGTAGAAGTGAGGTGAAGCCTAGTGGCTAGTTGGGGGGCATAAGCCGAATAGACATACTAGGTAGTTTGGGTTAGTCAGATATTGTTACAGGAAGGGGCAGCAGCATTGAGTATCAAACATTTGTTCCACATGCTAGCGAGATACATGTCGCGGCAGCTAAGCTCAGGAAGCGAGCAATACGCAAGTGCCTGTCTGGCATTATACTGGATCGAAGTGCTATGATTCTGTAGCGAGACTCCCCGGGAATAATGGCTGATAGTTCACCAAGTTAGAGGGGGGTGTGGGGAGGAACGAGGTTGTGCGGGGAGTATAGGGTGTAGGATTAGGGTAGCAGTGATGGCTTCAACTGCATCTAGGGAGCTGGGTGTTTGGGGAGGAGGTGTGGAGGTTGCAGGCAAGCGAGGGAATAGGGGAGGCTAGGGTGGATGAAGGCAGATAACGTCTCTGGGTGAGGAAAATTGCCTTGAAGCTGGCGATGGATCAGAACCTCGCTTTGTGACAGTTGAGTAGAGAGTACCGTATTGCACAATTACACTGTTTTAGATGTGCTGGCCTTGGGGAGGCAATGATAATACCAGTAAGCGGAAGTCTTAACAAGTAACTCTCCCTGTGGAGGGGGAAGGGAAGGGACGGGTGATTAGAGAGTGACCAGAAGGTTCGTTCACGGGACCTTTTTGTGGCCAAGACGACGGGGTGTTTGGATGAGGGACTGAGGAGGATGCAAGAAAGAGAGAAACGCCGGAGGTTTAGTTTATGGCATTCATCTACAGGCACCAGTAGGAGAGCGTGATATGTGTTACTGAGGCACCGGGATATCTCATGTCAACGCAACGCGGTAAGCCAGCTGAGCCGGGACCAATAAAGAACCTCGGGCTGATGCAAAATCTTATCTAAGATCACTTACCGGGTCCCTCGGTCGTACGAATTCTGTGCATATCATAAAAAAAGATCCTTGTAGCTCTCAGGGCCCCTACAGGATCTTCGTCTTGGCATTTTATGAAACCTGCAGCCGGGTAACAACCCCTTTTTTCGCTCTTGTTCTTGAATCAGTTATCTGTGGCTCTGATCATCTGATTCAGTGTGGCACGGTCGGTTGTGTCAACCACCTCAAAGCCACAAGGATCCCATTTGAACCAGACTTCTTCCATCATCGCGAGTGCTCCAAGGTCCACTGAGTTCCGGGTACCTCACACCTCTCATAATCATCAAACAACCTCCGTCAAATAATAAAAACACAGTCAGCCGCTGGTCTCTATACACCTAATCGGCCTCTGCTAAGACTCATCTGAGATTCGGAAATGGGTGCTCTGCTCTCAATACCGTTTCTGGCAGTTCCCAGCCTGACTACGGTATTACGCTTCTCGCTCTCCCGCCTCGCCCACCCAACCTCACACTGACACAGTCACTAGATTGGCTCTTTCGCTGCATCATGTTGTGGTGCTGCAGCTTGTTCCGCACTGTGTAGTTCTTGTGGTAAATGTGGTAGTAGGTATGGGGACGCTCATTAGGTTGCGATAAGGGGGTCATAGCTAACTTCACCGCAGTACTGCCACGAGAATCGCTTATGCTTGTGTGTTCCCTAAACATTTCATTTGGGGCCCCGATACTAAATTTCATAGTGCTCTTCCTGTTAAACAGTATTATCTCATGGATTATGCTCTCGCCCTGGGCCATCAAGAAGCTTGAACATTTGGCCCTCGACTATTTCCCCATCACTTGTTTGGGGGAGCAGTGCTACGGTTTCGTCGCGGTACATCGTATACAGTTTGCTCTAGGTGTTTTTCACGCTGTTCTCGCTGCTATTCTTGTCGGGGTTAAGAGCTCGAAGGGTGGCCGTGCAGCTATTCAGAATGGGTTAGTAACGCTAATACTGACAACATAAGGGAGAAGATCCTAACGGTTATCCTTATAGATATTGGGGGCCCAAGATTATTGCCTGGCTTTTACTTATTGTTCTTACGTTCCTTATCCCCGAGGGCTTTTTCCTTGTCTGGGGAAATTACTTTGCAACCTTCGGCGCTGTTTTGTTTCTTCTTCTTGGTCTCGTCCTTCTTGTTGATCTTGCGCATACCTGGGCTGAAGTTTGCCTTGAAAAGATTGACGAATCGGACTCTAGCATATGGCGTGGGATCCTTCTTGGCAGCACGTTGGGGATGTACATTGGAAGCTTGGTACTCACGATTGTGATGTATGTCTTCTTCGCTGGTAGCGGATGTTCTATGAATCAAGGTGTGCTCTATTATCCATCCGTTGGCAGCAGATCGCTAACTACAGCACCACAGCGGCCATCACTGTCAATCTCATATTGCTCATTCTGGTCTCCGCCATTTCTGTCCATCCCAAAGTCCAGGAATACAACCCACAAGCTGGCCTTGCTCAGTCTGCCATGGTTGCAATCTACTGCACCTATCTCACTATGTCTGCTGTTTCTATGGAGCCTGATGACAAGCAATGCAACCCTCTTCTGCGAGCCCGTGGGACCCGTACTGCTTCTATTGTTCTTGGCGCTATCGTGACTCTTCTCACCATCGCATATACCACCACCCGCGCTGCCTCCCAAGGGGTTGGACCACTTCACAGGGGAAACAGCTCCCCGAATAACGGTGGTTACTCTAGTTTGGGAGATGGGGAACACGGCCTCGTCTCGACAGAGCCCAGCAGATCCGAACTCAGAGCCCGTGCTCTGCGCAGGGCCGTCGAGGACGGAAGTCTGCCTGCCAGTGCCCTAGATGATGATGATGACGAAGATGACGAAGATGATGCTAGGGCTAATGATGACGAGAAGAATGGAGCTCAGTACAGTTATTCAGGGTTTCATATCATCTTCTTCCTGGCGACTGCATGGACAGCAACACTTTTGACAATGAGCTTGGAACCTGGGAAGAATGACGAGGAGGGTTTCACTCCTGTTGGCAGAACGTACGCTGCTAGTTGGATTAAGATTGTCTCTGCTTGGGTGTGTTATGTACTCTACTCCTGGACTTTGGTCGCGCCAGTTGCGTAAGTTTCATCATTTCACCAATTGGCTATTAGAACCTTAACTAACCTAATCTCGTAATAGCCTCCCAGAGAGATTCTGAATTCACTGTTTTGCTATTTTCAAGTTAGTCTGCTGGTGATATGCTAGGGCTAAGATGGGGTTGCTCATGCCATGCGTAAATGCATCAAGGGGATTCTGTTGTTTCTTCGCCCAGTTTAACATAACTTTATTCTCGTCTTCTGAAAGGCGTTTTTTGTATTTTGTTGCGTAATTGAGGCTACGTATCTCATGTATCAACAGTTTCAAGTTAGGATATCTATTTTGGGGGCTATAATCCATGATAAACCAGGTTTTCCCGCTCGCATTTCATTTAGGGATCACCACCGTTATCACATGTCATCACTCGACTATTATTCGCCAAGACACCAGCCATCGAGCACGGACCATCCTGCGCCCAAACCCCCACAACCATTCCCAAAGCATTGGACCCCCGGAGGCACAGCGCGGTCTCCCTCGTTTCTCCGAGGAGATCTCGCAAAAATGGGGGAAAAGGGTTTGTCTTGAGTGATCGTCTGTGAAATGTGGGGTGGTGCTTCCTCCCCGCAAACTATGGAATAGGTACTGTACAGTACAGTGCTGGTATTACCTGAAAGACTTATAAATCCGCGATCGTGAGCTAAAGAGAAGAAAAAAAAACGAAAATGACGCCATAACCCGAGTTTTTTTTTTACTTCCTTTTTTAAAAAAATCAAAACCAACCAAAGCTTCCGTCGAAAGCTTCTTCGAATACTTCGCGTTCCTCGGAAGGGGGTGGTACGCCTCGCAGCTCTTTATAGGTCATTACTTTATTCTCGGCGTAGTGCGAGAGGAGGTTTTCCATGTCGTCTTCGTCCATGTCACAGAGTTCTTCGAGGCTCCAGGTTTCGCAGACTCTTGTCATCCTGTTTACACCCGCCGTCAGCATTGATAACGAATAGCTGTAAGAATTGAGCAGAGGGGAACAGACCATTCCATCCTTTTCGGTCCTTCAGAACACGCTGACGCAACTTTCCTCAACTTCTTCCTCAAGGAGCCAACTTTAACGATCGCTTCTCCAAGGTTCGTCGGCAGCGTCTCGGCGATCTGCTTCCGCACGATGTTCGCCAGCTTTGGCCCATTCCCGTTCGTTGAGACCATGACCTGTAATGGCCCATCCCTGTGCACGCTGCCAAAATAGAAGTCGCACTCCGGCGGCACGTCCGCAACGTTCACTGGGATGCGTTTCTGCTTGCAGAGGGTGTAGATTTGTGTTGACGCTTGGGGGTCGTCGATTGCCGTTAGGACCATAGTGATGTCCGGATCTTCTAGGTCTGAGGGCCGGAAGTTGCGATCTATGTGTGTTACTTGACGTTTCAGGATTCGGTGATGGACTTCCGGATGTAGGCCGGTGCTTGGGGTTATTACGGTTACTTTTGCGTCGGCGTTGAGGAGGTTGAGGATTCGGCCGGCGGCGACCTGCGATTTGTTTGCTTGTGTTAGGCTTTGGAATTAACGGTGGACGGGGGGAGTGGGGTTGCATCATACATTTCCACCACCTACTACAAGGACTTTTCTATTCCGGACTTGCCAGGCAAGTAGGAGGGAGCCACCACCTTGAACAGGGGGGAACTCATCGCCAGAAACTACCATTGTAGGGTTTGTATATGGCATAAGAAGGTAAATAGATTGAGGTAAGAAGAACAGTAAGACTACGCAGGCAGCGAGAGGGGTAAGAGAGGGTAAAGCTCGTTGGGAAAGGCCAGTGAGTGGGAGAAAGAGAGAGAGAGGAGGGAAAGAATGAAACAAAAGAACGTGATAAAGATTGGACCTGCCATTGCCAAGCCTTCAACGAGCCGCCACCGTTCCCACCCGAGGATCGATTTCCTCCCTCTTAAGGCTTGTGAAAGGCACGAGCTCCAATCTAAGGAACCACAAGCACATACACCTGTCGACTAACCTTACCAAAAGAGAAAGGTCCCTGCACTGCTCATCGGGCAGTATACCCCCCTTGAGCTATTGAACCGTCGACCCTACAAGCAGCAGACGGACTGCCGCTTGAAGCTCTGCCCCTGGGGAAAGAACCCTTGAACGTCATGAATACTGCTGGGGTACGTCCGGTGGGAGGAAGGGTTCTTGGAAGCGCTGCATCTGCCAGAAGGAGTCTTTCTCCAGCTATTTCGTCTGTCGTCGGGAGGGGGAGATTATCGCCGTCCGCTAGTTCTGTTTCCTTGAATTCAGAGTTTTCTCTACGAGACGGGGAGAATGAAGGGGGTAGTATGGTTTGCCCGATTTGCTCGGAGGGGATGGTTTGTTTTCCCACAACCAATCAACAAACATATTTACATTCGTGACCACTTTACTGATTGGTAGTGTAGGTGACCCTGCTACAATTGAACCGGTACGGGGATTCTTCGGGGCGACATTCATGGAAGAGGGATATGGGCTAATGGTGTAATAGACATCTTGATGATATTCACAAAGAAGTCGAGGAGGTTGAGAAGGACGATATATCAACATGGTTCCGAAAACGCATGCTAAAGGCCAAATCCTTCCAGCCAGTAGCAGTCCTAAACCAAAAGCTCAAAGGATTGGAAGTCTTTGAATCAAATGAGGCTCTCGCCACCGCCGGCCCGTCTTCCAACCCTGTTATCTCGGGCGCAGCTACAACCGAAGAGCGAGATCCGGATTACCTCGTCACAAGGGCTCACTGGCAACGGAGCACTATGGACGATTATTGTCTCGACCCCGTCTGCCAGAAACCTCTCGGCGCGGTTAACGGAAGTGTCAACTGTCGGAAGTGCGGGAAGTTGTTTTGTGAGGAGCATACAATGTATCAGATGAAGCTTTCGAGATCAGCGCAGCATGAGCCTGTGAGGGGATTTTGGTGTAGGGTTTGCGAAACTTGCTATAAGTCGAGAGAGGGGTACAATGACCATCAGGGTACTGCAAGTTGAATCATGCTAGGGGAACCTCGGGCTTGCTGACTGGTTTAGGGCTTGTACGGGATCATACGAAGGAGTTTTTGGAACGGAGGAGAAGAACTGTTGATCGGGCATATCTGGAAGTGACTAGGCTTGAAAAGAGGCTCACGAAGGTATTCTCTCATCCACCTCCCGCTACTCCTACCATTAGCGTAGTTCTGATGATAATCACAGCTTACTCAACTCTTGATCAATCCTCCCGAGCCCCCACCTGGGACCAGTGGATTTATCAAAGCTGTTGCAGGTTTAAGAAACCAACGGAGGGCGATTGAACAGTCAGTGGTAGCCTGGGAGGACGACGCCACCGTTAGTACATGCCCGCACTGCCACCAGGCATTTTCACAATTTACAATACGAAAACACCACTGCCGATTATGCGGGAAAGTTGTCTGCGGGGATTCGCGAACAGACTGTTCTAGTGATGTTGGCCTGAACGTTTCTGCAAGTGTGTTTGCTACTTACTGGATATCCGGAGGAGCTCTGACTAACCTCGTGATTAGTGACTAGTGCACTCTCTGAGAAGACCCTCAATGAGATGAGCATTGACGTGCGGATATGTAGAGCGTGCCGTGCCGTCGTCTTCAGTAAACGGGACTTTGTTCTAGACCTAGCCAAGATCCCCCAAGATGTTCGAGCCTATCAAAGCCTCGTCCAATTTGAGCAAGGAATTAAGAACATGATGCCCCGATTCCAAAAACTATTAGTAGAAATACAGTAATTCCCACCCTCTCACTCTCATCACCACACATCCCGCTAACCACAACCTCCCCTAGAGACCCAAACAAAACTCCCACCCAGGCAAAACTCACCGAAGCCACAAAAACCCGCAAAAAGCTACTAGACACCTTTGCACAATACGACGCAACTGCAAAGCGTGTCTTAAACCTCCCCGCAACCTCCCAAACCCAGCTTCGCCTCCAAAAAACCATCTACCAAGCCGCCACACAATTCCTCCACTTAAACATGCTCCCGCTAAAAGCCCTACCGAAGCTCCTAAACACAAATAGGCCCGCCAGCGCACGAATACAGACCATTAGCAATACGAACGGGGGTAATAAGCCCTCCTCCAGCCGGGCGCTGACAATGGTCACGACAGAGGAGGGAGAAGAGGCGGGGGCAGATAGTGGTGCTGCGCTCAAGGAGAAGGAACTGAAGGAGGGCCTGATGGTGCTAGAGGAGCAGAGATTCATGGTGCAGGAGATGCTGGCCGAGGCTAATAAGCGGAGGAGGTTTGACGAGGTCGCTGCGCTAGCGGCAAGCCTTGAGGAGTTAGACGGAGAGGTTGAGAGGATGAACGGGGAAATTGCGAAGTTGGAGTCGTAGTAAGGATCCATTGGTGGGCTATGATGCGGAATTCCATTTTTGAAAGAAAAATCAAAAGAAAAATCAGTTGTCATGACTATGGCTGGGCCAATGTATCCCTCCTCTCCTTTTATTTTCCTGTTTCCTTTTTCCCCCTCCCCCTTTTTGCTACTCAAGCTACCTCATCGTTGGTGGCTGTTGATGGTTTGCACGCATGCATGGTGGGCGATTTGGTATGGAGTTTTTAGAGTTTGGGGGGTTTTTTTTATTTATTTATTTACAGTACTTATTTTTGCTTCTTTTCTTGCATGTCTTGTGCGCTTTTTTGGGCAACGAAGCAACGGCCGGATACCATATATGATACGATAGCTTTGCAAGAATCATGTCACAAAAGATCACTCGGCACCCTCCAGGTTTGAACATTAAATTTACATCACGTACGATACGATACCATACGATACAGTACGGTGACCCACCATAGGCTTACCAGACACTATTAGTCAGGCCAGTATATATAGATCTCAATGGAGATATAGGGGGGTTACACATAGCGTACTGTACAGAGAGGGGAAGAAGAAAAGAAACCTAGTTTACGTTTTTTAACCCCCGTCGTTGCGAATAAGAGTATCGTGGATCCAACTTGGCATCCTCTTGTACACGATCCTCCTTATATGTTACCAAACCCGCACGAGTGGCAGGTGCGAAGCTAGGACAGTAACGTGCAGTCGCGACGAGTACTTGAGCTAGTGCCCACACTCAGCAACTAGTCTCAGCCCTTCAAGGGGTAAGCGGACAGCGACGTCGGGCGGGGTTCTCTCTCGTAGTCGTCGTCGGACAAAGTCTCACCACGGCAAATCTTGACTCGCAAGAGCAGGAGGAAGAGGAGGAATCGTCAATTGTTTTCGGGAAGTTCAGATCCGAACATCTGGAGATCCGATCTGAGTAAAAATTGGGAGAAACGGAGTCAACGAAGAGCTGGATCGTGTTCGCCGAGGATACTAACGTTGGCCCCAACGATAGCCCCGCCATTCTAAGACCTGTAGTGGGGCTTTCACATTAAATTTTGTGTGACATTGTATGATATTATATAAGCCCCCGCCGGAAAGCAGAGCTTAAGTGAAGGCTGATGGACGGTGGTTTTTGTCTAGGTGAGGTTTAGGAGGTCATTTGATTGGGATTAAAGGTTTGGAGAGAGATTGGGGGAAGGTGGTGGTGGTGGTGGTGGTAGGTGGGCGTAGGGTGGGCTCGGGGGTCATAAGTTACTATATTTAGTTTAGATCGCTGTGAGGGGGCACTGTGTTTTGTTTTTTTTACCCCGAAGAGGCGTCACGACCATAGTTTTTCCCAAGTCCGCAAGCTCTTCTAAGGCTGTAGTTCAGAGAGCTCATACCTCAGATGAGTGAGATGCGGTGATACCGCAAGTGCATATCCACCCGTCTGCCCAGCGCACAAGGCACCACAATCGCCCAACACCAAGTACGAGTACAGCACTCAAGATTGCTAGAAAAATGATAAATGGTAGCATTTATGCAAGGTAAATAACTTCAAGCGTTAGCCTACGTGACATCAATAAACCCTCATAGCTTGGCAATCTTGAAGCCCAGGAGCGCAGCACACTACTTCACATTCTAATATCCACCCTCCAATTAGGATAATGCTACACAGGTCTGGTACATTAGACGCAACCAACAGTCACAGAAGGGATTAGGCCCAGAAAAAGCCAAACATCAGAGTAATGTAGACAGAAGCAAGAAACAAATCAAAGAGATATATCAAGTTCCACTATCTTTTCGCCCTCTCTTCCTCAATCTCCCTCAACAGCCCAGCCAAGACGTCTTCCCTAGATTTTAAATGTTGCTCTAAAGAATTGACCTGCTCCCGAACCATCTCCAAGTCCTCTTTTACACCTTTTAGGTTCGCACCGCTCTTTGCTAGTCCCCCGCCCTCTTCCAATTCGCGGAGTGTCCTTCGCTTGTAGTCTAACATTTGTCCGAGCTCACGTTTAACCAATGCAGCTTTTGACCCGCCGCCGAATTTGTCTCTGTTCCGCCGCTTCTCAGCCGCGGCTTCAGTTTCGGTGATCTTTGTTTCGAGTTCCGCAAGTTCCCGCTTGAGGCGGACTTCTTCCCAGTCTTGGTCCTTAGATGCGCTGAAATCGGTACCTATTGGCCCCCAATCGCAATTAGCACAGATACGCCCTCACACACTTCGAAGGATTGTGCTACCAGAATGCTTGTAGTTTCCTCTTCCACCGACCCCCAGCCGAGTAAGATAGCTTTCTCCAAAGGCTTCCTTCTTTCCCGTAATAGTGCTCAGGTCCCTCCCCTTCCCAAGCCTGCTCTTAGAGATGATATCCTCGTTCTTGTCAAGATCATAGCTGATTTGGTTCTTCTGGAAGGTTGCACGGAGAGATGCAGGAACCGAACGGGGAATACGGTAGCCCTCATGACGGTTATTGAGTATATGAAGAAACACTAGTGCCTGATCCTTTCCAATCGCCGCCGAGGCGGAAGGGTTGACTAAGTTCCTAAAGCAAGTGAGCAAGCAATCCGAGCATGTAGCCTCCCTAAAAAACTAAAATCTAAGGACACGTAGCCATACCAAGCAGATCGGATGTCCGTGTCGGGAACATTGATCCCCTCATACAACTCGTCAAGAGCATTGACTAGATACCACACACCAATCAGTGAAACCAAATATCCAAGATAGCTACCGGATACGTACATCTCAATTGTCCGTGCTCCCCAGCATTAGCCGAATACATCCCCTCATACCTCGCCTTATCTGCAGGAGACATATACCAATCGAACCCGTCCTTGAGCCCCGGTGTGTCATCTTCGTCATCGTCGAACCGCTCAAATCGTGGGGGATCATCGGACAGCGCCTGAGAAGCTGTGACAAGATGTGCTTTCGACTCCGGGATCAGAAAAGTGGGAAGCGTCTTCGGAACTTGCTTGTATTCCTACACCCACCACCCCAACGGTCAGTTCTCCTCCCACAGCTTCGCGCCGGAATAGAAGTGGAAACCCGCCCCATTAACAAGATCGAAAATCAACCTCATAGCAACACAAAACTCCTCGAAGTCCAGGTCCCCATCCCTATCAACGTCGGCAAGATCCCAAATCTTGGCCAACTGATCATCGTTCAGCCCGGAGTTCTTGAGCATTGTAAATGCTTGGTCCCCCGTGATTCGCTGGCCATCTTTTGAGTGGGCGCTAAAAATTTCCCAGTACTTTTCCACATCCGCTTGCGATATGGGTTTGTTAGCCATTGTGTGAGTGGTGGTGGTGGCGGTGGTTCGTTGAGAGGGATATGTATGGGACGGTGTGGTATTTTGGGTGCCGGAGCCTCGGTGGCAGTTTGTGGGGCTGCTCCGAAGACGCGGCGGCATTTCGCAGGGACATCCCGTTGCTGTATAAATTTAGTGTGCTTGTCAGCGTTCTTGTGCCACCCCCCTCTAAGATGATTAACTACCATGTAGTATGGGTATTACAATGCAATCACTAAACGGATAAGTAACTTTAGAGAATTGCCAACCAAACTGAACACTGCCCATTTTCCGGTGTTCAAAAGCACCACTCCTCTTGAGTGGACTGCGAAAAGTGACACTTGGCGATTGGTCTCTAATTCATGGGGCGCAAGGACCATAATATTAACTCAATATCTCCCCAGTACATACAGCTTACTAGACAAGCCCTCGTATATCAATTAAGTATCCGAGCATAAAATTATCAAGATAATAGGTAATAGAAGAGCACTATACATTTATAACATTGAAAATTTGGTAAAAAAATATCAAACAAAGCAGACAGAACTCAAGGTTTTTTTTTCTGAGCCCTAGAATCAAAAGAGAAATCTGAGTATAGTTAAAAAGAAGGCTTGTATAAGACACAAGTGACAAGTAAACTACATATAATACATCTCGTTCGCCAGACAAGCAAGTAAACCCACGATAACCGGACGCCTCAGAGCCCCCCTCCGTTGAAATAGCTAGAGCTGGTCTTCCTCCTAAGAACCCACCCAAGGGAGGAAATGGCCAGAGAGCATAAAATACCTCAAACAACCGCTTTCAATCAAGAAAATAACCCCCAAAGAATCAAGTGCCAAATATATAAACGCCACACAGTCATGAATCAAAAGCATACCCAGAAATTTATCGTTCCAGATCCGAGAAAGTGAAAATAAAGCAAGTAAAAGAGATGAATGGCAGTTTAAGAATTTTCAAATGGAAGTGTGAAAAAGTGGAAAAATGGTAACAAAAAAGCGAAAATAGAACATGCTTTCATCAGTCAGCGCCTGCACTCTCGTCGACCTTCCTCAAAAAGCTGCTGACGCGAGCCGTATCAACCTCTCCGGGATCACTTTCGACAGCCTGAACCAGGCCCTCTAATAAGGAATCAATCTTGTATTCTTCGAGTCCAGTACAGAGAGCAACAACTCTTCTGAATTTATCCTCTAGGTCCGTGCTCTTGTCGTGGAGTTTACCTGCAACCTCGCGCAGGTTTTCTTCGTTGGTAGTGTAGGCTCTGATCCGAGCTTTCAATACTGCGGTTGATGGTAAAGACTTGAGATACTCTTTCTGTCGCTCTCCAATATCTCGGGAGTCACCAGATTGCGCTAATAGCTCCATCTTGATCTTAAAAGGTCGATCCGGATCCAAACGCTCCCCCTTCAGACTAGGAACGTCGCCATTGGTATCGCCCACCTTCTCCCGAAGCCTAGCATTTTCTTCCTCAATAGCTCGACGAAGATTCTGGCAGTGTTGCTTGAGTTCGGAGTGTTGTCGACTTCGTTGCCGTAGTTGATTCATCTTTTCTTTCTCTTTGCCAAGCTTCAAGGTAACCTCCCGTAACCTGTTGAGAGTACTGGTAACCTGTTCTTGTTTGGCTTCAATCTCTCCTTGAAAGTCTTTCTCTGTCACGGCAATAAGACCCTTGATAGCTAAACAATTGAAAGAAGAAGAAAAACATTAGCACATATCACAGCAAAGGAAGAGAGAGAGAGGGAGAGAGAAGGGGGCAAGAATACCTTTCATAATGTCCTGCCGTTTTTGCACGACTGCCGGGGGCAAAATCCAACCTTGCTCTCTTCGGCTTGGAACTGGTGCAGGCTCTCCACCAACTCCAAAATCTATCGGCCGCAACCCCGCACGATTTGGTATACTTGAGTCGGCACCTACTTCTAACAATTGCTGAATTATGCTCTTATTGCCAATTCTCGCCGCAATGTTCAAAGCGGTGTCTCCACTTTTGTCCTGTGCATTGACAATCTCCCCAATAAACCTTGCAAGACTCATAACCTTCGGACCACTGGTGCGCTGACTTGTAGCTGAAGCCCCGTGCTTTGCAACAAACTCCAACAAGCAGTGCAGGTAATATCGACTATCAGCACTTCTTCCCTTCATCCCAGATTTGACAGCGATGTGGTGCAGGATAGTTCGGCCATTGCTATCAGCAATTGGGATAGTAGGATGAAGCAGGTTGAGAAGTTGGGGGAAAGAAGACTGATCAAAGTTGTTTGTTACAAAGCATCCTCGAACCAGTGCAGTTTCTCCAGCATGATTCACACGGGAAATTGAAGCTCCCTTGGTGATCAAGGCTCGAATCAAAGGCACACGAGCCAAAGATGCAGACCAATGTATCGCTGCGCTACCTGTCGAGTCCAGAGGAATATCAATCTGATCTGGTGTTAGAGAATCGAGATGGGACAGTACTGTATTATCAGTTTCGGGATTGATAAAAAGATTCATCAATATCTGCCGGGCGCGCTCAGAATCCGGAACCTGCTCAACAACCAACGGCTGCACCGGCTTAGAGGGAGTATCCAGATGGGTTGGAAAGAAAGGCGGTAGTGCTTCATGAGGTGGTGTAGAAGCACGTACCCGTTTTCGGGGGGGCTCCTGAGATTCAATTTGTGAGTCAACGGTAGTGAAAGACTGAGATGCATATGCCGAATCAGGTTGGGTTTGCGATTGAGAAAAGCTAGTTTCTGATGGAAGACTGATTGCCCATGACTCCTGACTGAACGATTCTTGCGGACGGATAGTAGTCTGCGATGAGGAGGGTGCTGGCTGAGAGTATCCGCCTCGGGGTCCCGGTGAATCCATGCGAGCGCTTGATTTACTAAGCGCATTAAAGGCATTTGTAACCGTAGCAGATATAGGCGGGAATAATGGCCCACTGTTACCATTTGTTTGGCTCAAGCTGGAGTTATACATGCGTTTCCTCCGGGCAGCCATGGCTTGTTCCTTCGTGGGTGTTGAATCTGGACCACTAGCCGCCTGTACGTCAAGATCTAGCAGAGGAGCAAGTAGATCTTCCACACCATATGCACGGCAAAACTCTCGGCCCCGTTCAAAATCAATCCTAAAGCAATGTCAGCGAGTGAGAGAAGGTGAACAAAAGATTGTCCCAACCATGTCCCTTGATACTTTCCATAACCGCCCTGAACCTTCTCATGGGGTCCCGTAAGGATCTCTTTCTCAAGAACTTTTGTTCGTTTTCCCTTCTCAACTCCGGCGACCTTAAGAATCTGTGTTGCGTTCAGCCATGAGTCATGGCGTCTTCGCATCACCGCAACATTATTGACCGGCATCTCAAACACCGACACACCAGAATAGGTGGCCTATCAAATTTTGAAAAGTTAGCAAAAGACAAAGGCAATAGAGGATTAACTATCAAGAAAGACCTACGGTGAAGATTGTCGGCTTCGAATCTGCGGAGTCCATACGGGCTGCTAGCGGGGGAGGGGTTCCTTGGGGGGTTGAAGCAATGGATGTTGACCCGTTAGTGGCAGCAAAGGATCCAACGGCCGAGGGCTGTTGGTAAATAGACGTAGTGGTTAGAGATGATGAACCGCCCGCAGCGAAAGGTAGAGGTCGAGAGGATGAAGAAGAGGTCATTCGTACAGTATGAGAAAAGGGGTAGAAGTGATAAACGGAGGAGGGCACAGTAGGGCACAGTAGGGCACAATTTTCTATCCGCAGAAGCGGGGAGAGGAGGGGATGCAGAAGCGGGCTAGTAGGAGGGGAGGAGGGAGAGGGAGAGGGGGGCGTGGAGTTTGAGGGTACTTTTTTGGTTAAATTTCTTGGGGTGGCCCTCCAAGGCTACTTGTAAATAGGCCACACAACAACAGGAATGCAGAGCGCGTAGAGTGCCTGCGGAGGCGACGGACAACGAACGGGGATGAGGGCTGGGGAGTGACCGCGACGTGACGGATAACACCGACAGGAAGTGATGAGGGTGACTGCCAATGGTATACTCGAGTCTTCTCCAAGTGTGATAAATTTCAACTGGTAAGGTCAAAGCCAATGCAAAGGTCTTCCTTCACGGAAATAAGATCTGAGTCTAGGAAGATCTGAGGGAGTCGCGAGGTGCTGCGGAGAAGGAGTGCGCGTCTCGCTGGCGTTCCGAGACATGTGCGCGTGGTCCTCCAAATATGGTCAGGTGGCTACCCTTTATGGATATATTCGGTTGATATCTCCATATTAGGCAGGTTTTGCCATCAGATATTTCAGCCTAATTCAAAATCTCTTCTCGCAGGTCACCTTCCGACAGGACACGACACTGCGTGACAACCCTTGAACATGGTGCCGTAACAGAAAAATGTCTTGCAGCCCAACGGTGCGAATATGAAGGTTTTGCCAAAAGATAAATTGTAAAAAAAAGAGTTCCCGAGTGAATAGCTATCACACCTGTACAAGTAGGGTTAGCCCTCAACCCCCAGCCCCAAGCAAGGTCAACCTTAAACCACCCTGGCTCAACACCCCCAAGCTCAAAAGCTTTTATGATACAAAAATGTTTACTGTATGATACCCCACAATTGCCTTGGGAATCACAGCAGGAATTTCCACTTGCCGTCATGCTAGGGATTCAAAGTTTTGTTACCCCCCGTATACTGTACAGTACGAGTAGTCCGAGCTGCGACGCTTGAGTAAACAAACTCTTTATTCTCTCGCCCAGAAAACAAGTTGGCTAAGTCACGCAAACCGCAGACTTGAAATTCCTGCCAAGACCCTCTCCAACGACCGTGAATTTTCTACCGTATCATACTACAGGAGCAAACAACTGGTCATGCGCAGAGGTGTTGTCTACCCCAATGGAGCCTATTCATCTCTTCCGGAACCTATTACGTCAAGCCTCCATTCTCTTCGATGATGTTGCTCGGGCCCATACCGCCAAACTTATCATAAGCGGCTTTCGAAGGAACCAGAAGTTAGAAGATGCTTGGACTATCCACGAAAAAATCAAAAAAGGTCGTCAGGCTTTATCACTTCTCCATCGGGCAAACACCGGGAAGCCCAAACCACTGGGAAAGGTTCTAGACCTGGCATACGGGCGAGATGGTCGTCGGAGACATGAGCTTTTACAGGTTTGTAGAGCAATGCATTTCTGGACCACCTTCCCCCTCGCCATTTTCGAGTGCTGACCTGTGGCTGAAATTTGGAAAAGCCTATTCTTGATAGAGCCACAAGCTCGGATCCTATTATACCTGGTGTACCTCGCACAACTCCCCCGCCGATCTCGGATGAATTGATGGCGTTGATGAAGCATCAGGTTGGAACGACAATCCACAGAGCTGAACCTGAGATACCGGAATTGAACGCTTGGGGGCGACCTATGCCCAAACGGCGTGTGGCTAATATGCTGCGCCGACATAGGGAATATGTTCTCGCACGATTGCTTCCCCCTCTACCAGAGGAAACGATCCAGAAGCTAGAGAAATTTGTTCGCGGGGGGGAGGAGCCAGTACCGCCAAGACGCAAGATCAGGCCTAGTTCCAGTGCTCAAAACTCTAGCCGCAAATTGTCTCCGAGGTTTAAAAGGAGGGCGTACAAGAAAATCGTCATCAATACCCCTCTCATGGGTATCAATGAGAAAACTCGAAAGCCCGTCGCTTATTGGTCGGATATTGTGAAAGGCCCGCCGACCGAAGTTGGAAAGTTGTGGGATTTTGAGGGTCTCAAGAAGCCAGAGGTGCAAAAACCTGGAAAGAGGAAGGCAAAAATGCTTGAAGAGGAAGGATCCAAGCGCGGAGAGGAGGCAGTTCTCAAAGCCGGAGGGGAGAAACCACCCAACCAAAAGGATGGAGAGGTAGGATCACTCAAAAAATCAGAGGATCGGGTCTCCAATGAACAGGAAGAAGTACCCGGAGATGGGGAGGACAGAGGGCCCAAAGAACCCGAGGAGCGAACCCCCACCGAACAGGAGGAAGTACCCGGAGGAGCAAAAGAGGTTTATACAGAAGCAGATGGGGAGGACGAGGGATCCAAAAAGCAAAGCTCCAAAGAGCTCGATGAGCGGAAAATGAAAGGGAAATAATGGGAAGGATAGGAGGACTCTATGTTTAGGAGGCGCTAGATCCAATATACGTTTACAGTAAAGACTGTTTAAATACGTACAGGGGAAGGATCATCCGATTAACGAATTAACTCTTCCCACAATCCTACAGTAGACCTCTCCCCATTGACCAAGGCTAGGCAGAAGAGCCGGAATCATTGGCTTGAGGGAAAGGGGCTGCCGGTTTCAAAGGGAGCAAGATGGAAATCAATGTATGTGCATATTATTCGGATATCTTTTTCGCTGTCGGGTGTTTCACTGTAAAGTACTAGGTCAAAACGTCTCGTCCGATGGCCCCCCTACGCCAAAAAGCACCCATTCCTATCCCCCACTCCGAGGGCGCTAATTCCTTTGGCAATCTACTGAAATTCCGTAGCCCGTAGATGACAAAAAAAAATTCACAAAACTCTTAAAAAAATTGTAAAGCCGTAGAGAAAGTGTTAGTTAAGTGACTGGTGGGAGATATGCGATTGCCGTATACTCTGAACTCGAGTCCCATGCAAAACTTTAAATCATCCTCACACTACCAGTAGTCGACACAAATTGTAAATAATGAGCTCCATTTCACCTACGCTTTTAAGGTGTTGAGCACAAAGTGATTCTCTAGCTGATGTTAAAGCCCCAATTTCTCCTAAAGGGCAACATTGTAAGTCGCCTCTTTTTCTCATTTCTCACCAAAGGTGGTGTATAAAAACCGGTGTTGGATGAAACGTTGTTGGATGATTGGTATGATACTTTTAAATAGCGGACATTTCCACCAACTTAAAATCTTGTATTCCCTCGCCGAACCTCGCGTTATCTGAGTTTCGCACTATTGGAATCCCTCGCCGGCCACCTAAAGCTCTGATTTGGTATACGTAGTACTAGAACGCCCGGGGTTTCAATTCTATGGTACTAAAAAGGGCAAGAGAGGCTGTCATTTGACAAGAAAAGAGATGACTAATAAAAAAGGTATAAGCTTTGAAGGCGGAGGCGAGAGAAAGCAGTAATCTAGAGAAAAAAATGGAGGAGAGAAAAAGAGAAAGAGAAAGAATGTACAACACAATGCAAATATTAGTAAAGTTTGATGACTGCGTAGGCAGGCGAGACAACCCGCACTAATTCATCCCCAGTCGCTCACCTCAGTGCGCTATACATGGTTGGGGTCTGTGGGGAAATGTTTCACGACTCTTCTAGTGCTGGAGACATCTATGGGGATAATTGAGGTGTAAATGGCTAAGATGAAAGGGAATAGGAAAGAAGAGGGAAAAAGACGGATAGAAATGCGGATGCTGTTGTGGGAGCAATGGACGGAGCAAGGAGGCGGAGGCTGCGTGGTAGGAGTGTCAAGGACTGACTAGCTGGCTGCTAGCCTGGGGTTGATCAGATGGAAATCTGGGGAACAGAGAGGTGTGCTGAGATTCGGCTCTGAAATCAAACCCTGCGGATTCTTTTGGAAGGGCGCTGATCTAGATCGAATGGTACTTGTGAGGAAAGTGCTGTAAATTCATCGCCATCTAACGGGGGAATGAAATTTCTATGTTCGGATAGTAATTTCACAATGGCATGGCGTCCACGCTTCAGAGCTTGCGAAAATGCTGTTTCGCCAGCGAGATCTGCCATATTGGGGTTGACATCGGCCCGCCCCAGCAGCATCTCCACAACTCCTGTATGCCCCTTGAAAGCGGCTCCAAAGAGCGGCGTTTGGCCAGATTCATCCGCAGTGTTGATGTTAGCATCTTCTCGTGCTAGCAACATCTTTACGACTCCTTCGTGCCCCTCCTGAGCGGCTCTGAAGAGTGGTGTTTTGCCATCATCATCGGCAGCATTGGGATTGACATCATCACGCTCTAGTAGCATCTTCACGACTCCCTCATTTCCCAGGTAGGCGGCTCCGAAGAGCGGTGTTCGACCATGTTCAATCGCAGTGTTGGGGTTGACATCGTTGCACTCCAGCAGCACCTTCACGACTCCTTCATGTCCCTCACAGGCGGCTCCATAGAGTGGTGTGTCCCCAAAATCATCGGCAGCATCGGGATTGACATCGTCACGCTCTAGCAGCATCCCCACGGCTCCTTCATATCCCTGGCGGGCGGCTCTACAGAGCGGCATTTGGCCATATATATTCCCAGCGTTGGGATTAACATCGTTCCGCTCCAGCAGCATCTCCATGACTAGTTCATGTCCCTCCTGGGCGGCTATGAAGAGCGGCGTTTGGCCATGTTGATCAGCAATGTTGGGGTTGACATCGTCACGCTCCAGCAGCATCTCCACGACTCCTTCATATCCCTCGCAGGCAGCTACAAAGAGCGGTGTTTTTCCAGAATCCTCGGCAATATTAGGATCGACATCCTCCCGTTTTAGTAACATCTTCACGACCCCTTCCTGGCACCCCCAGGCGGCTACAAAGAGCGGCGTTTCGCCATATCCATCGGTAGTATTGGGGTTGACATCGTTCCGCTCGAGCAGCATCTCCACGACTCCTTCATGCCCCTCGCGGGCGGCGATATAGAGCGGCGCTTGGCCATGTCGATCAGCAGCGTTGGGGTTAACATCGCCACGCTCCAGCAGGATCTTAACGACTGCCTCATGCCCACCCTTGGCAGCCCATGAAAGCGGTGTTGAGCCGTCCCTCGCGTAGGAACTAAGGTCGGCTCGCTCTAGCACCATCTCCGCGGTACTAAACAAATATCCACCCAGACACCAATCAAAGAACCAATATCCGACCTCCAAAAAGAACAGCGAGGTAACTTAACAGTGGTGTTGTAAACGGTCAAAACAGTAATTCGTGTCTGCTTTTGGGCCGAACATTCGCAACAGGAGCGTATAGGCACAGGTTCGTAGCGGTTCACAAAGGCTCGTACAGGAAAGGAACAAAGTAAGAAAGGATAAAAAAGCAATCGATTCTCGTTGCGTTAGCGTTCGTCACTTCTCGTCCAGAAGGGTGTCGTTGTTCTTCTCATCGTCTCTGTCGTCTCTATTTAAGTTGTCAGTGAGGAAAGCGCCCTCTACAAACCTTTGCCAAGCCGTTGCATCCCTAATACCTCTGTTTGTGAGGGTAAAGGGTTATAGTACCAGTATCCCGCAGCGTCGCGAGAGTGGTGTTTAGAAGCCGGGACAGTTGCATAAAAATACGGGAGTGTACTTGTACCCGAAACAAGACTTACCCTGAAATAATAGAAACTGTGACCTTAAGACAAACGGCCAAAACACACATACTGTACTGTACCGGGTACAGTATGGGCGTAAATGATGAGAACGACCTAGGTTTTGAGTCCGGGCGCTGATTACCGTTAGAGATAAAAAAATTATTTAATTTAGCACAATAGGAATACCGGTAATACCAGGAAGGATGAGAAGCTTTGGCATTTTGAACCCCTGTCGTTCTCATCATTTACGTCCATACCCGAATAGGTATAGTACTCGTACAAATACTTGTATCATGAAGCTCAGGGCTGCAGTGTCCCGCAGCGTCGCGAGAGTGGCTACTTAAAAACAGAGACAGTTACATAAAAATATGGGAGTGTGCTTGTGTCCAAGCAAGACTTGCTCGAGCACCCTCGAGTAGAAACCGTGACCTTAAGACGGTCAAAGCAAACATAGGTACGGCATGTATCATGAAGCTCAGGACTAAAGGTGGAATTAACAAAATCCTAAATAAACCCGCTAAGGCGGGAAAAGCACAGCCAAGAGGGTAAGGAACGCCGCCACTCTCGCGGCTCGAGAATTTCGCGACGTTGTGGGATACTGCAAAGGGTCCAGCAAGGTTTTTTTCTATCAGATTAGACCTTTTAGATAGTGTAATATAACAAGACAAGATGGTTGGAATCCATTATGACTGGCCACCCAGCAGTAAAGTCAAGATTCAACCTTGAAGGCCTTAAATCGGAGAGAGAAGATTCATGTCACCTTACCTCTAAACTTAATGTATGGCCTTGATGCTATAACTTACGGACAATCAAGAGGTTATTATAGATGGGTTTTTACTCCAGCACCCACAATCGACTAGATCCTGCTCATCAAAACATCCTGTCCACTTCCTCCCATGAGGAGACTCCTAGAAACAATCTTTCACCGAGTGAGAATATATGACTGCCTTCTGGCCCTACTTGTATCATACCGAAGTAACTGGAATGCATATGATGCACAAGCTATGCATTCCGATGGCACTGGTGGTATTTACCAGGTATGTATTGTGACCACGGTATGACAATTTCAGTGTAAGTGGTGAGTTTGTGCATTCTTTGATTGTTTTCCGGGCATCATGCCCAGCGAAAAGAGGGTTTTCTTGATACGCGCCATACTTCGGTGGCAATTTGGGACACTTACCCCACGCTACTTTGCAGTTCAAAAAGTCTCCGGACGCTTTTGTGCTAAGATAGGTACTAATAAATGCAAGGCCTCTGGAGACTTTTTAAATGGCCAAGTACATAGCTTTAGATTGGCGTAATAAAGAGCATTGGGGCTTGAAACTGCATTGTGGCAGCGTGTTGGCGAGGCTCAGATTCCTTCTTGGGAGCTTGGTTCTGCTCTCCGAAGCTGTGGAGGGTCTCCGAGGGTCACTCGTGGGGTACCGTAAGTTTATGTTATACGGTGGGCTCGGAGGTGCTTGTCGTGGCTTGGGCATGGGGGTTGACGATCGAAGAGAGAAGTATGCTATGTGGCTTAGACATCTGTTGCGGGTATCTTGTGGCAGTGGAAATTGTTCCAAATGTTTAGGTCAAGGGTGGTAGTGCTGGTTCCGGAATTGCCCCCCCCCGGAATGGCATTATCGACCGCATAACTCTAGTGTGCATTAGGTAGTTTTTGCGCTATTGTCTGGGTTCCCCGTGTAGAACAAAACTCTCTCGTGTTAGCGTTAGCCGCCGGGAGAGGGCCCTCTGGCTTTATAAGCCCAAGCAGACGGAAGAGCCCCCCGTCTATAATATTTCGAATTCCTTTCACAGATGTTCTTTTGAAACTACCGACATGTAAGACCGTACTTGGGCGGCGTGCAATGGGGGTAGGATGTTGATTTCCACGTTGTGAGATCGAGGTCGCTGGTCGTACTGGGCAGGCTCTCTCTGAACTACCGGTGTATCGTATCTTCCTTGGATGAATTCTGTTGCTCTGAGGCTATTTCCTCAGCACACAGCAACAGACATGGTTTAGATTAACGGGAATTAAGATAGGATGTGTCTAAATGAGCATGGAATTTTTGTGCAGAGATATAAATTCTCCAAGATTTAGTACAAGAGCTCTGCTGGGTTGAAAATGTGCAAGTCAAGTGTTCCCCCTCCCAGGTCGGATGGTTATTCCTATCACGTCTGACGGAACAGCGCCGGCCGCTTCTGGCTTTAATGCCGAGAGTGATAGTATATGACCTTGAAATCAAATGGTAGGAATTGAACGAAGAGCTACGGTACAAGGCTGGTATGGTAGAGGACGATTAGAGGGCTCAAATCCTTACGATAGCTTAACATTAAATATCTTGGCAGTGATGTTATGGTATACGGTAAATGAACATCATATCGAAGAGAGGCCGCGTCGTTAAGTTAAATAGAAAGGGATTCTGCTTGGTATTGGTGTGGCTTGCACTTAGGTGGGAACTGGGGGTGCTCGCGTAGCAAAGTTCACGTAATAGCAGTCGGCCAGCGTTCTCTTTTTAGGCAGAGTGTTGTCTAGTGTGTTGACAATCTGCGTCTCACAAATCCAATCGAGTAGGTCACAGTATCTGGGCGCTAACGTTCCCCGCGTCTGTTGAGCGACACCCTTCCCCCATATCGCACCTCCGTGTATTTTACCCACCTTCGCTCACTTCACTCAAAATCAACAACAACAATCCCAAACCAAAAACATCATACTTATTATACTACCAATATCTAGCCTCTCATAATCGCCGCTGACATGTCTTCCCTCTGGTTGGCTAAGAAGCGGAAGGCTGAGCTTGTCGACTTTGCAGAGCAACTTGGCCTTCGGTACGATTCCTCTTGATCCCGCTTTGTAGATATATTTGCGCGTCGCGCAAGAGCGCAGCTAATAATTTCGGAAAACAGTGTTGATGGCTACCTTAAGCACGATATTGAGAACCTACTCACCGATTATCTGGACACTCATTCTGATCAATACCTAAATGACCCCACTTTCAGCGCATACTATGACACGATAGCTACGCGGTCCCCCGTGAAGCATACACTATCTGTAGCGGCCGTTTCTGACGCCCCTCTGACGCGCACAACTAGACGGAGAACTACACGGTACGCCGTTGAGAGTCTCACAGAGAACGCTTCTACGTACGTATCCACCCTTCCTCGCAGCTGCACCGATTCTCGGAGCCTAATCGATTCGGTGGAACCGACAGCGCGGAAGAAGAGACTCCAGAGCCCCGGTCAACTGAGAGAACTTTGAGATCTGGATCTCGCTCTCTCTCAACCCGCACTCCTAGAACTGTGCGATCGCTTCGCGAGGCGGCACAAGTCCCTCTGCCGCCAACCCCAGCTGCCATCGCGGATGCGATTGAGAGCGGCACAAATGCCATCAAGGAGAGTGCGATGAAGGCTGTGGAGAAAGTCGCCATTCAGGAAAAGGCAATCAATCTACGCGACCGCTTATCGAATGTCGTTTCTGTGAATGCCGTTTCGTTGGCGTACGAAGCCATCATCTTGCTGTACCACCTCATCCCGTTCACATACACTGCCAAGATACCAACGATACCGATAATCGAGAATTCGCCCAAGCTCTTCCTTTTACCAGATCTCTTCGTGCTCTTGACTGCGGGCTTTTGGGGTCCGTTCGCGACCTGGCTGGCTACAGCTATATTCATTCCCTGGGCTAATGCGTATTTCTTCAACTTGACGGCAACAGCTGCGGCTGCTCGTCCAGGTTCCATCACGGTTATGTATAAGCCAGCCGAAGAGTACAAGGCGGATCCTCTCACTTTTGCGGTGACTAAGGCTCTTATCGCTTACTTGGTCCACTATAAAGGATTTGGGTTTATGGGTCTCTTCAACCCAAGGAATCTGGCGACTGTTGGAGAAAGTGTCGGAAGAGAGACACAGTTGATCGGAGCAGGTATTGCGGGTCTTGCGGCTCTCTGGGAGTCAATCCTGAAGCGATAGATATTGCCCTTTTGGAAACTATTCCGGGGTAAAACTACGTTAATGGCACCTCCTGGATGGCAAGGGAGTAGCTAGGGTCAGATTGGGATTGGAATTGAGATTGAGATTGGGAATTGGAATGGATTTTATTGAGCCAGATTTTTTTTTTTTTTGGGGGGGGGTGCAGTAAGTGCCAAATGCTCTTTAGTCCTTTGTTATCTTTTTTGTTTCCTTATTGCGGGTTATGGGCTTGTAGGCTTGGGGTTATGGGGATATTATGTTCTTTCCGGATGTAAATAGGATAGTTCTTTGAATTTTCCTGAGAAGTTATGGCGGCTGAGAATAATTTAATGTGGGGGTTTCTCATTCATACAATTTCGCGAGTCTCACATCTTTGTCAGGATACATCATACTTGTACAGAAGGATATCCGAGCTCAGGCACAGTACTGTGGCCTCAGGTCCTGCCGATCTGTTCAGTGATGGTATTGTGGGATTGTAGACTATCAGTGCTAGCTAGATTATCGAGAACTGGTCTCAGCGTACATCAGAGCACGCGCCAAGCCTAAATGTTGCCCTGGCAGGTGCTCCAGAACACAGAACACCACTGTGTTAAAAAAAAAAGGGTCGTTACAGTTAATCAATTCTCCTCCTGCTTCACATTCTGACACTGCCCGGCTTGGGGGGTACTATCGCATCGTCTCGGCATTCCCACAGACCTTCCTTTACTTGTATCGCCCTCCTCACTCCCCAAGCTGCAGACCACCGTCTAGTACCTTACGAGCCTCACCGTTGGAACCCCCCACCCCTCAAGGTCTTACAACACTGACCACTAATATTACGACAACCTCTGCCCCCATCGCACACGAATCTAACAAATAAACAACGGAGGTCCCCAACTATGTCTTCCTTTCTTGAGCACTCGTACTCGATTGTTCATCTCGACAATACTGCAGACCAGCCATCGATTCAGCAGTTACAGCAGCAGCTGGAAAAGGGTACCGATGAGTCCAAGGTGGAAACTATGCGCCGGATTCTCACCATTATGTTGAATGGTGATCCCATGCCACAACTCTTGATGCACATTATCCGATTTGTCATGCCCAGCAAGTCTAAACCACTCAAGAAATTGTTATACTTCTACTACGAAATTTGTCCCAAACATGATGCAGGTGGGAAGCTCAAGCAGGAGATGATATTGGTGTGGTAGGTATTCGTACGGGAATAGGGAAGTAGGAGCTAATGTAGGTATGTGGTATATAGCAATGGTATCCGGAACGATCTTCTCCATCCTAATGAATTCATCCGTGGCGCAACATTGCGCTTCCTTTGCAAAGTCAAAGAGCCTGAGCTTCTCGAACCACTAGTCCCCTCTGCCCGTCAATGTCTCGAACATCGTCACGCCTACGTCCGCAAGAATGCTGTCCTGGCGATCCAATCAGTATATCTTCACTCGGAGCATCTGGTACCCGACGCCCCCGAGCTTATCCAAACATTCCTGCAAACTGAGAGCGACAATACTTGTAGGAGGAACGCTTTTGCTTCCCTGAGCGCAATCTCACACGCAAAAGCTTTGGAATACCTCAATTCCGTTTTTGACGATATTGCCAATACAGATGAGCTGACGCAACTCGTGCTCATTGAGTTTATTAGAAAGGATGCCATACTTAACTCAGGAAATAAGGTGGGTTTTGTTTGTTTAGCATCCCATTGGGGGCTTTTCTTACATGTGGGAGTAATGCAGGCAAGATATTTAAGATTAATTTTCGATCTGCTCGAGGCGTCCTCAAATACTGTCGTATACGAGGCTGCAACCTCCCTAACAGCTTTAACAAGTAATCCGGTTGCAATCAAGGCCGCTGCCGGGAAATTTATCGAGCTCAGTATCAAAGTTTCTGACAATAACGTCAAGCTTATCGTTCTCGATAAAGTAGATCAGCTTCGTAAGAAAAACGATGGTGTTCTCGATGACTTAGTTATGGAAGTACTGCGCGTCCTGTCCAGGTATAGCACCCGTTACAGAGGTTCCATCAATAAATTACCTCTCCGCTTACTGGATTAATTTCTAACTTAATGAAAAATAGCCCTGATATCGATGTACGGAAAAAGGCTCTCGATATTGCAATGGACATGACATCAAGCAAAAATGTAGAAGAGGTAGTAATGCTGCTCAAGAGCCAACTTGCCAAGACCGTGGATCAAGATTATGAAAAGGTATGAAAAATATCACTTCTCTTAGAATTCTGAACGATAAATTCAAACGCTTTATAGAACAACGAATATCGGCAACTTTTGATTCACGCCATCCATACATGCGCCATCAAATTTTCCGAGGTTGCCGCAAGTGTTGTTGGGCTGCTTATGGACTTCATTAGCGATTTCAACAACTCTTCCGCAATAGATGTTATTGCATTTGTTAAAGAGGTTGTCGAGAAATTCCCTGCACTACGTTCATCTATCATTGAGCGCCTTATGGGCACTTTAGGTGAGGTGAGGGCCGGAAAGGTCTACAGAGGAGCATTATGGATTGTTGGAGAGTACTGTGTTGAGCAGAAAGGTAATTGGTTGGATTTGGGTTTGAGTTTTGGTTGGCGAAACTAATTTTGTCCCCCCCTCTTTCTACTAGATATCCGAGAGGCATGGAAGCGGATCCGTGCCAGTCTTGGTGAAATACCAATCCTTGCTTCGGAACAGCGTCTGCTGGATGAACAGCCCGAAGGCGATACAGAGCAAAAAGATGGAGGCTCAAAGCCGGCAGCGCCGTCAGGGTCACGCAAAGTGCTTGCAGATGGTACATATGCAACTGAAAGCGCCCTGACAAGCGAGTCTGCAAGCGCTGCCAAACTTGAAGCTGTCAAGGCGGCTCAAAAGCCACCCCTACGTTCACTCATCCTTGACGGTGACTTTTTCTTGGCTTCTGTGCTTTCATCTACCCTCACGAAGCTTGTAATGCGCCACTCAGAGATCTCCTCTGACGCTGCTCGCACTAATGCCTTAAAAGCTGAAGCTATGCTGATCATGATTAGCGTCATTCGTGTTGGTCAGAGTGAATTTGTGAAAGCGAAGATTGACGAGGACAGCATGGACAGAATCATGTCGTGCGTACGTTCGTTGGCGGAATTTGAGACAAAGAAGGAGATCGAAGAGGTCTTCTTGGAGGACACCAGAAAGGCATTTAGGGCTATGGTTGCTGCAGAGGAAAAGAAGAGGATCGCAAAGGAGGAGCTTGAGAAGGGAAAGAACATGATTCAAGTCGACGATGCTCTTGCTATTAGACAATTGAGCAAGAAGTCGGCGGCCGATGGAGCGGATATAGTCGAGCAGGATTTGGAGAAGGCTACAGGGGCTGATGCTAGTGTTGAGGATCTCTCCTCGAAGCTTAGTCGTGTTGTGCAGCTTACTGGGTTTTCCGACCCAGTATATGCTGAGGCATATGTTAAGGTTCACCAATTCGACATCATTCTTGATGTTTTACTGGTCAACCAAACCACCGAAACCTTGCAAAACCTCTCGGTCGAATTCGCAACATTAGGAGACTTGAAGGTTGTTGAAAGACCAACTACCCAGAACCTTGGCCCCCACTCGTTCCAGTCTGTCCAAGCAACGATCAAGGTCTCATCCACAGACACTGCAGTAATCTTCGGTAATGTTGTCTACGATGGACCGTCATCCACAGAGACTAATGTGGTCATCTTGAACGACGTACACGTCGACATTATGGACTACATCCAGCCAGCTTACTGCAGCGAGACCCAATTCCGAACAATGTGGACCGAGTTCGAATGGGAGAATAAGGTCAACATCAACTCGAAAGCCAAGACACTGAGAGACTTCCTTGACCAATTGATGAAGAGCACAAATATGGCCTGTTTGACTCCCGAGGCAAGCTTAAAGGGAGACTGCCAATTCCTGAGTGCAAATCTTTACGCAAGATCTGTCTTTGGTTAGTCTTCCCCCCCATCCATCCACCCACCTCGCTGCCCCCTGCAGATTGATAACTAAATTTTTTTTTTTTTTCATTTTTACAGGCGAGGACGCACTAGCGAACCTCAGCATCGAAAAAGAAGGCGACGAAGGCCTAGTAACAGGCTTCGTCCGCATCCGAAGTAGGTCCCAAGGTCTCGCACTCAGCCTCGGCTCGTTGAAGGGCCTGCAAAAATAACGATGGGAGGGAAACGCATAATACTGAGTTTATTGATGTCCTTTCTTTCTATGTTAACTACTACTATAACTACCACTCTTATTCCTTTTTTTAAAAAAGATAGTTTACATGGGAAAAAGGGGCGGAGGAGTGAGAAATAGGGGGGGTCTTTTGTCATGTTAGAACAATGTGTGATGGTGAAACATAAAAATTATCATTCTTGGCTGCTTTCTAGTGTCCCTTTCTAAGCGGTGAGTAGGCTATTAAACACAAGATGCTCTTGGAAAAGCCAGGGCAGCTAGTGCCACGATAGACATGGGTTTAGATTACTCGATAAGGTCGTCTCACGATATATCACTCGATGTATATTATCAATTCGTCTACTTCGCCTACCGGCATCTACCGTATGTTACTCTATAGAATAGGGAGATAGTTAAACTTATTATATAAATAGTATCACGGAACTAGAAAGGAAATTAGGAACGTCTGATGAGACTATATCCTCTCTCCTCCTCCTCATCACTAACTACCCACATAGAACTATCGAAATTCTAATTAAAAAATAATCAAATAAAAAAAAAGAAAGACTATAACGCGGTACTATATCCGTACCCATAGTATCTATCACCATCATCATCATCATACTCCCCCTTAACCCCCTCGGACCCGGAGTACCCAGAATGCCCAGAGTATTCACTTTTGTAAGGATATCCATCATCATCACTATATCCCCCTCCTTCACCACCGCTACTCAAACCATCATGCATTTCCTCCTCCTCCTTAACCCTCGCAGTTGAGATTCCACCATTAGCCCAACCACCGCGTCCGCGTGCGCCTCCAGGACCACCTCTAGTGCTACATCTCGCAGTCTGCTTAGTCCGACCCCGAGTTGCTGGCGGTGGGCTAGCTTCGTGCTTGACGGACTGCGCAGCACCACCACCTCGAGCTCCACCACGGCCACCACGGCTACCACGACCGCCGCGACTTCCGGGCCCGCCTCCACCACGTTTTGCTGCTGCGGCGGGGGGTTTGGATGCTGGCGCGGCTTTTGGAGCACGGGGTTTGGGAGCGGAGCCGGTTCCGCGTTTGGCAGTTTGCTTGGCTCTAGGGGCGGGAGCGGGGGCGGGGGCTGGTGGAAGGGCTGTTAAGTATATTTGTATGTTTCCGCCGGCAGTGGCGGTTGCAAACGGCGGGGCTTGTGCTTTTGCACGGGACTTCGCCTTTGGCTTGACTTCTGGCTCGAGCTCTGGTTCTGGTTCTGCCTTCTTCTTCGCTCGGGGTTTTGGTGCCGCTGCTGGAGCAGCAGCCTTCCCGGCACTCGCAGAGGTTTTCTTTGCAACTTTCGTGGCGCCCAGAACCTTCTTTAGTGGGTCTTCCTTAGCCTTCTTAGCCCCCCCACTACCCTTCCCCTCTTTCTTCATGCCCATGGTTGCCTCCCTAACCTGGGCGTTCAGCTTCCGAAACTTGCCATTCTCGACGTGCTCTAGTTCTACCAGATGGTCCGGAACATGCAACTCCCCGCGGCGAAGCGCGTTCTCCAATTTCTCGCGTAGTGACTGGATTGCCAACGATTGGGGGGCGTCGAGCCCATACAGGAGACATTGGCCGCGCCACCAGGGTTTTGGCTTCGCTTTGTTCGGGAAGATATCTGGCGAGGTGAGCAAGAGGGCTGCTAGTGTGCTCAAGGACTCGCGGGGGTGAGTTTCGTGTAGGAGGCCGGAGCCTAGGGTGCTAAAATGGGGCGGGATTTGTACCGCCGGTATGACGATTGCTAGGGGCTGTCAGGAGTAGTTTCGGTAAGGAGGGGAGAGGAGAGAGAGAGACTCACGGTTTAGAGCAGACGCTGTAGATGGTGCCATTGTGTGATATACGGTGAATTCTTTCTCTATGAAAAGGAAGGAGAGCGAAGAAAGCGAAACGATAGGAGATGGTGACGGCTTGCTTGCTTATCAACAACGACGGAAGCTCGCGTGGGGCCGTGAGACGGGATTCGGATAGTGAATAGGGTAAGTTACAGTACTAGCGGTAGTAGGGGTATTCAAAGTTAAAAAGATGATTTTTCAGTAACAAGTAAACACGGGAAGTTGCATTAGGTTACTTTATGGTGTTTCCATACATTTTGAGTAGCATCTTTGAATGCCCAAGAGTAATCAAAGGTAAAGGGTGGAGGTTAAAACAGATTGTACTAGTATCACAAAAACTCGGTCTTTGTTAACAAAAATCTGAGAATAAGAGATTTTTGCTAGAGAGTTTGGATAATTGTTTTTAAAGTGTTCTATAATATTTTAGAACTTTTTATAATTTGTTTTTAAATTTTCTTTATGCTTCATGTATCATTTCTAAGTTCCAGTATCATTCAGTTCAACAGAATTCTGTGGTAGATACAAGTACGGGCCTCTGGACCTCCGTTTCTACTGGAAAAAAAAGTATGGTATGGTAAGGTAAGGTAATGGTAAGTTAACTGTTTCTGGGTGTGCCAAGATTACATGAAACAGCAAAGTAAGCTAAGTTTTTTCCCACATTTTTAACTTTGAATACCCCTAGTGCGTTAGACTACCCGCTCGTAATTTACCACCGTATAAGTTATCTACCTGCCCCCAGTCCACACATGACGTGTCCGACCTGTCCTAAGGGCTCCCTGGGCTCAAAATTAATACCTTTTCAAATTGCAACGAGGTGACCTTTTTGTGCTTATTAAGCCATTCTACTGGCTTAAATTTGCACGGCCTGTCCCTGGCAAAGTTTCGGCATCCTGACCTTGTTTCAGCACATAATTCTCTATGGTACGAGTACAAAATGAGCACAAAGCCTCCCGACTACTGGAGCGATGGACACTATTGGAACATCATCAATGTGCTGCTGGCAGACAGAAAGTTCAAGGCTTGCGCCCAAAGGGTCTACAATTGGTCGAATTTTCGCTGTGGGTGAACTATCTACGTTATCTCTTCAGTGACTTGAACTTGTGATCTGTTGCCAATCGCAACAGCTTGATGTTCGGAACTTCTTGCCTTTAACCTGTGCATGATTTTTAACCGACGAGGTTCTCTTCTACAACCGTATTCGGCCACACTGGGATATAAAAAGTGAAAATACGACAAATCCTGCTATCATAGCACCTCGTCCAATTATTCCTGTTTCTACGGTAATCCGCAAGACGAATCGCAAAGCGTTCACGGAATTTCTTGTTTTACCGTCTGGCTTCGCTGCGTGTTAGGACCCCATTCATCGGGGGTGTTCACGGACTAGCCCTACCGGTAGTATCCGAGTATCATACCTGTGGTTCGCCGTGGAGTATCCCGTAATGCATGCTGTGGCGCGCCCAGAAGGATAATAACCAATAAACCAACCAAGGAAAGTTCTTGAAAGGTGTAGTTCTTCCCATCCTCCTCGCACCATGCGGGATCCGCACTACATCTGCTGAACTCGTGAGCCCGGATTGAATTCGCTTACTGCCCGCTCCTATGTTCAATGGCGGGTATGTGGGCAGGATTAATAGGTTCAAGTTCGAGGCCAAGGGCGAAATAGCTCCGTGACGGGCCCGGCATTCGCTTCATCTTCGCTGCATGCATAATTGGCGGGGTAGGAAGGTGGTTGTTGGACCACCCCGCCAATCCCTCCGTCCGCGTGGTTACCGTCGGGACTGGAATAATTGAACCTCGCTCTAAGACGTCCAAAATTCCCTCTCTTGGATAGGGGGGCGAAAACATTAGAGAGTTTGTGCAAGGAGGCCTAGGTGGTAGAAAAACATGTTATTTTCAGTTAACCTAAAAGTCTTGGGCACCTAGGTGGATGGCGAGACCTGGAAGAAGTGTAAAATTGGGCTTTTCAGACCTGGAGAAATGTGATTGTCGTTAAACAATAAATTAACAACAACACAGTACACTTCCCACTTAGATATTTTTTAATGCTGTGATAGGTCTTAGGGAATTCATTAGTGGTTATTACTGTCATGTCATCTGCAAATATTTTGTTTCCCCAGATTGGGATTCTCAGTTATGGAGGCCAGGTACCGCTGCACCGCCTCTGGAAAATACTTGGTGATCCATTGTGTCTCCCCCCTTGCACATTCACTTCTCTCTTTATAATCTATTCAAGGATTTTAGTGGTCATAATACTGTACTAGGTATTCAGTTGCAGATTATCACCTGTTTTATGCTGGCCAGTATGGTTAATTCCCAACTGACAATAGCTCAAGATCCGAATTTGAGTAAGAAACAAATTTGAGGGCGATGGGATGTGAGACTGGTTCCACTGTCACCCAGCCGCCAAGCTACCTACCGTAAAAATTGGGAAGATCCAGAATACGCTAGCATGGGTAAGAAAGTGCGGCTGGAAGAGAAGTTGCTTCAACTGGTAATAATATTTCGCATGATCGCCACACAAGCACAGAATTTCTTC
>Ga0307507_10002784_pt1 | contig 35657 bp, 7 predicted proteins | sample 7_EM_MG_FD_207223 | JGI IMG/M metagenome (GOLD analysis project Ga0307507, IMG submission 207223) | Populus trichocarpa ectomycorrhiza microbial communities from riparian zone in the Pacific Northwest, United States - 7_EM | ecosystem: Host-associated > Plants > Roots > Unclassified | place...
TCGGATATGGTCAATATTGAGTCATAGACTTCGGAGTTCGGGGTCTACTTTCATGTATTTAGTTCACTTGATTTCCATAGATTTACAATAAAGTTGCTCATTCAATACCCACACTTGCACTGTTACATAAGGGCTAATAGCGACATAACAACTAAAGAAATGGCTAGAACTATTAGCCGCCTTTTAAACAACATAGTACTAGGACCAGATAGGATCCTAAATAAAGCCCTAAAGACCTGCGGACCACTAATAGCACCTTGGCTTGCGGATATAGCTAGAGCATGCTTTGTAATAGGCTACTACCTAAGACTTAGAAGAGCTATAACAATATTTGTCCTACGTAAAGAAGGTAAAGTAGACTACTTACTTCTAGGGAGTTACCGCCCTATTGCCCTAGAGAATACCCTTAGTAAGATCTTAGAAAGGGTAATAGCGGACTATATAGTAGACACGGCTAAGGAACACACCCTACTACTATAAAGCTAAATAGGGGCAAGAAAGAACCGCTTAATACTATTAGCACTTACGCTACTTACTACCACCATTAAATCTACATGGGCGATGCGAAGGGACTTTATAGTATTAATGCTTAGCTTAGATATTAGTGGTGCCTATAACAATGTACCCTATAAGCGTCTCCTATATATCCTTAGGGCAAAAGGCTTCCTAGAATAGATTATACAATTTATCTAAGGGTTTATAGGTTAAAAAGAAACATTACTAGCCTTTAGTGGATACTAAAGCCCCCATATTGCAGTTATAACAGGAATACTATAAGGATTACCCCTCTCGCCTATACTCTTCCTTTTTTTTGTAAGTAACCTGCTTAACTCCTTTAAAGAAGGGGCGACCTAGGGGATAGGCTTTATTAACAACGCAAACCTAATTATATATAGGCTAACAGCTATAGAGAATTGCAGAACACTAGAGAAAGCTTATAACACCTATATAGAATGGGCAAGACAATATAGAGTCTAATTCTTACTAGAGAAATACCAGCTAATCTATTTTATAAGAAAACGCAACCAATCTATAGATCTCTAGCATATAATTTATATTTAAGGCTTTAGGGGTTAACTAGTTTAGGGCCTAAAAGTATTAGGAGTATAGGTAGACAGTAAGCTCTAGTAGAGCGCATATGCGGCGCAAGCGGCCCGTAAGGGCTAAGCACAGTACATTATATTATCTAGGATCGTTAATTCTACATGGGGTCTATGCTTCTAGAGGTTACGCCTACTATATATAGCAGTTGTCCGGCCAACCATAATATATAGGTCCAGTGTTTGGGCCATTAGAGAATCTAAAAAAGGCTCCCCTAAATCGCTCCTTAAACCACTCTAAAAGGTCTAAACAGCCTGCCTCTAGAGTATAATAGGCGGATATAAGCAAACGGCCATAGCACTGCTTAAGAAGGAAGCTAATATTCCCCCCCTATAACTATATATTAAAGCCGCTGCAATATAAAGGGCGTAAAAGGAACGCAACTCTAATGTTATAAAGTATATTAAGATACGCCTAAATAAACTATGGAGGGACCCTAGGGCGCCTTATAGGAGAATAAACTAACAACCCTAAAGTAGGGAAGATATATTGGAGAAACAGGTAAAGAAAGTAGAAGAAGAATAGTGCTGCTTTAGGGCCCAGGCCTATATAGAGGAGGAAGAGAAACGTGTAAGAGGCTAGTAAGGATAATAGTAAGAAAGAGAAAGGAGCTAAAGTAGAGCATAAAAGGATACCAGGAAACTATCTACCGTAATATAATACTGGCTAGACTAATGCTGGAGAGGCGCGTGGGAGTTAAAGGTATAAAGGCTAACTAAGGCAAGAAAAACCTAAGCTGTAGCATGGTTAACGCCATAGGGGGTAAATACTCTAGGGCTCTAAAAAGGCCTAATAAAGGCAGAAAATATAATAGCAACAATCTTAAGAACAGGAATAATAGGACTAAAAGACTGGCTCTACTGGGTGGGTGTCTTAGTAGGTAGCCTAAGATGCGAATATAGCTGGCCAAGACAGACACCAAAACACATAATACTGCTATGCCCCTTACGCACTAACTAAGAAGCAATGCTCTTAGTAGCTAGCACAGAGAACTATAAGATACTACTCTTAATATAAAAAGGCCTTAAGGCGGTTACCCAGTAGCTTATTAGCCAAAATGTACTAAACCAGTTCCGGGTTGTAAAGGAAATGGCAATAGAGGGCAGGGGAGCGAGCGACGGGCGCCCCCTAATAACTCTATAGTAGTAGAGTAAAGTTTGCAATACTAGCGCGTCCGTAGGCTTATTACGGCAGCAGTGGTTCCTAAGGAGGTTAAAAAGTAAGGTAGTAGGAGCACCACAGGTAACTTGTAGGCGCCTTGTAGGCGCCTCGCAGGCGAGTCCTAAAAGGCGGGGAGATGGATTACGGGGTTTTCTTAAATAGAGTTTTCTCCCTATATGTATATAAGGAGTAGTCCGCGTGGGCCTAATAGGGATCTGAATCGGACGTTAAGCAATGAATTATTATTATATAACCTCTTTATTACTAGTCCTAGTTCTCCTTGCTTAGTTCCTTTTACTATATAATTACTCTAACCACCTCTATAATCTCTAGCATAGTAACCTTTTTTTCCGCAATTTATATAAGCTCCTTTTTTAAACTATTCTTCTTGTTATAGAGTCCGCCTAAACGTCTTCTGCTGCTAAGATCCCTAATTTAGCCTCTACTCCTTAGTCCTGTAATTACTTAATCCTTAACCTCTAGATTTCTATAGTTTCTTACTCTATTATCTAGATTCTTTAGTACCGCTTAGGTCCATTAGCTCTGGTCCGCCATTCTATAGTTTTTAACTTTAACTTTATTAATGCGTACTCTGCGCCTTATACAACTATAGAACTCTATCTTGCCCTTTCTTGGCTTATTTCCTTTAATAGATCCTATTGTTAATCTTTATTAATTAATCTATTAACTCTCTTAGAGTTTCCGCATCTTCCATTAGAATAATTACGTTTTAGACTTTAGCCTTAAGTCCCTGTTTATACTATGCTATAAGTGCCTTGTTGTTTTATTTAACCTATATTACAAGCGTCTAAAATTGCGTTATATACTCGATTGCTAAAGTGTATTATACTAGGTTCTAAAGTTTTCTTTTCGCTATAGTTATTGCTTCTAGGTCTCTAAATATCTATATTAGTCTTTCCGCAAACCCATTCTAGTTAGCAAATATAAACCGTACTTTTTAATTAGTAGTTATTATTCCATTTATTTAGATTTTGGTAAGGTAAAGTTTAAACCATTTAAGTACTCTTCTAGTTAAGAACAATCCTATATATGCGACTTAGTCTATAGGTATTGCCAACTTTACTCCCTCCTGCATAACCTTAAAGTGCATTTATATAAGGAACCCCTTAAGCTTTAACTTCTTTCCTAAGAATTGTTTGATTAATAGTAACTTAACCTTAGCTGCTCCGATTCTATTAAGTCGATCTTTAAGTATTTAATTATTATCTGTTATTTAATTAACTATTTTTTGTAACTAACCTACCATAACTAGCTGCAAATTAGTATCTTCTATACTAGTGTCTCCTCCTATTCCTAAGGTCGTAGCTACTGTGGATAGTGTCGTAACTAGTGCCTTTACCGGCGTCGTAACTTGCGCTTTGGGTGGCATACTGTTTGACTTTATTAATACTATAACTAGGTAGTAAATATATAATAGAGCCTTGTAGTAGGTACTATAGTAAACTTGTTAATAGGCTAGGTGTGTAGGTAAATAAGAAGTTAATAATATAATAGTACAAGATAATAACTGGTGGAGTAGTTGCCTAACAGATTAACTCTAATTATATTTTAAGATTTACTACAAGGAAGAGAACTATCTAGGTAGGGACTATGGTCCTTTAAATACACAACTATACTCCTAAGAAATACTCCTTGTACGTAAGATATGTAGTGTATATAGTATACATAAGTACGTTCGCTATGTTCGCTATATACAGGTCATATAACCTCGGTTACCATTCCTCGTTATATAGTTCCATGGGTTCCATCCTAGACCGTGCTCCTACTAACTAACTAGCTTCCTCTAACTCCTCTCCAAGTAGTTATAGCATCGTACTTAAAGCGTCCGTAACATTGTGCGTCTATACTTCTTTCTCTATAAGGGTACAAAGAGACTTTAGGGAAGATTTAAAGGAATAATATAAATTCTATCTAAATCTAAGGGTATATAGCTCTTGCAGAGTACAAGACGTTGCGTAAAGAAGAGAAAGTAATAACGAGAGAATTATATAATTAAATAGTTAGGGGCTTGGTAGTCAATGCGTGCGCATATATACACGCGGTCTTTAACGGACTTTAGTAGAGTTTAATTAATCTAGCAGAACTTAGTAGAAGTTAATTAAGCTAGTAGAATTCGGCAGAATTTAGTTAGAGCTTTAGAATTTATCTATTAAGTGTTTTACTAAGACATTCCTACTATAACTAGGCTAGTCCTATTATAGTACCCCCCCCCCCCCCTTTTTAGCTAAAGGTTTAAAATAATTTAATTTAGTTAAGAATTTATAATTTTATTATATATTGTATTTTTTATATTAGGTGGCGTTCTTGGTAAGATAAATCTAACTAATTAGATAACTTTAACTAGCGATTAAAGTTCCTTAATATCTTATATATTATATAACTGTATTATAAACGTTATAATATATTTTAAGTTCTTTTTAAATTTAAGCTTCCTACTATTGTGTTTTATATATTTATATTAGGTAGCAATTGTTTGCCTTTATATTATATCTCTCTAGCTAAAATAGGCCGCGAAAGATGGTTTTTATAGAATGCTTTTACTAAAGAAGGCGCGTTAGCCTTAATCTAGTTATAGGTTTTCTAAGTTTATGTTTTATATCCTTCCTACTTAATAAGAAGTTTAAATCGTTTAGATTGTGTTTTCTATTATATATTATTAATTAAGTTAATAAAGTAAGAACTATTACTATTATTAATAATTATAGGAGGTGGCGTTGGTACTTTATGGATTATAGGATTATCTTTTAAAGGCTATAATAAGCTTATATAAAATATTATGTATATTTTTATCTTAGTTAGTAGTTTAAGCTTATAGACGTATATGTTTAGTTTCTTCTTAATTTAGTATAGGCCTATAAACTTCCAATTAAGTTTCTTTAAGGGCCGTTAAGTCAATAGGTTTCGTATATTTAGGTAAATTATATTACCTTCCTTAAAGTCCTATGCGGGAGCTTATTCTTTATTTATATGCCATTCCTATACCATTTAAGCGTATATTAATTTACTTTATAATAGTTCCTGTTGGTATGCTTTAACAACGTGCAGAATACAAATATCACAATAATATGTACTATGCGGTGTTGTAGATAGATGTTGTCTTTTTTAATACGAAGAAGGGTGAGGAACTTAAGGTTCCTTACCACGCTAGTGCCGCGGTGACACGTGACGGCAACTTGCCTTATATAACGGCAACTTACCACACGTGGCGGCGATTTGCCTCCTATTACAATGCAATATATTCTAGCTACACTAGGAGTACTTTAGAAAATGCGGACGACTAGTATCCTATAACTATACAGTTCGAAAATCCATATATACACTTCTCTTTCTTTTCTTCCTTTCTTCCTTCCTTCCTTCCTTCCTTACCCTATACCTTTATATCAGTACTATTGTTAGTAGCACGTTCTACCCATTCTACTGTCTTTAACTCAATTCGGTTTGTGTCAATAAGTCGCTTAAGAGCTAATAACGGTTTGCTTTTAGTTATAGCGTCCGCAGGGTTACTGTCTCCATTAATCTACTTAACTTTAGCTATTTCGCGTCTTTTATATAACTGATATAGGCATATAACATTAATTATAAGTCTCTTCTCCTGTGTAGTTCCTAGTTTAATAAGACATTTATAGATCGACTTTAAATCGGTGCAAAGAATAAGCGGTAGGCTAATATTAAGTTGCAATTTAACTATGGCCTTAATTGCAGCGCCGATGTCAAAACCATGGGCCATAGCATATAATTTGGAGGCTAGTACACTTCTAGTAATTCTCTTGCACTTAATTAAGAACCAGTAGACAATGTTCGCCTTATTTAATAAGTCTGCTAGTACTAGGATATATCCAATCTGTAATAAGAGATCCTTATTGTTTGCAAATAAGGAATTAGTAAATATAAGTAGTTGTAATATCTCTATATTGAGTTTAACAAAGTTTAAACCTCTTATTAGGTTATTAATTTGCCACTAAATCCTCTTATTAAGCAGTTTTGCGTCTTTCTCGTTAGGGTTAATTACCTAGGCAGCGTAGGATAAATTAAAAGAAGCTTTAGGCTGGCATATAGACGCAATATAAGCTCCTCTTACTCATTGGGCGATATATTAGTCCTTAAGTGTAAGTACTATATAAATAGTGCCTCTGGAACTAGTTATTATAATAGCTTCCTTAATATTAACAAGGGTCAAGTTCTGTCAGATAATCTGTATTCTCTAAAGGCGTGGGTCACGTGCACGAGTCACGTGCACGGAGCACGTGCATTGTAAATCTCTTTATCTAAGCTTAGAGCCCAAGGGGCTCACCAGCACAAAAGAACAATCAAGTCAAGATCATCAATCAATTAACCCATTTCATCAATAAACTGCTCTACATGAATTTCATAACAGTTATAAGCCCAGTCCGCCAACTTAAGAAGCTATTCAGCTATTACTCAATTATTTAAAGAAATTCTACCTCATTATTAGACTCTGACACCTTATCGTTAAGACGCAGACTCTAACAGAAATCCTACCTTAATTATCAAAGGACGATCCTAACGACAAGGACGATCCTAACAACGAATTCCATCTCAATTCCCCTCTGCCTATTAGTCAAAATAACTCCACTAACATTAAGTTCGTTAACCACGATCATCCTTAATAAATTAAAAGACTGGGAGCAATGGATCTAGCAACTATAAGCCCTTATAAATCAGCAAATTTGGGCCCACGTTAACCCAGCTACAGAAGCACCTTAAGAAGGTCTACTTAAAAAACCACCTCTTCTAAAAGTCACAGATTTCAATGAGAATGCAACCTTATATGCACAGCTTTCAACAAACCAATAGAGAGCGTACAAGAATAGCAGACGATACTACGACCAGGATATAAAGTACTTCCTAAAACAGGAAGAGCATCTGCAATAGATACGCACCTAAATTACGTCTATAATATTAATCCAGAAGAAGCTACTGCTTAACCCTTCCCTTACAGTCAAGGAATAGCTAATTCGGTTAAAAGAAGACACTAAGCCCTCAAAGAACTTTATAATAAGGAAGGTACAACTACAGTACATAGAATCACTTAAGGGACTTAAGCAGGCAAAAATTACCCAGTAGCTTAACAGATGGGAGCATGTAATAAAGATGGCAAAGAAGCACAGTCTTCTATAGATAACTAATAGGATCTAGCTAATAGACCTTGCAAATATAATACAACCTACAAGTAAAACCTATTTTGTTATATATACCAAACAGGCAAATAATACCGAAAAGGCTCACTTATTAGAATACCGTAAAGTAGCAATAAAGCTACAGGAAGCATTCGCAAACCTCTTAAAGGTTATACCATCCTCAACTACCAGAGGGAGTGCATTTAATATAGACTTCATAGGAGAGTCTAAAGAGGATATCTCTATTGCTACTAAAGTCCAAAAGGGAAGAGGGAACAGCTCATCTTATAGTTAAAAAAGGGCAGGGACAAATTTAACTAAAAAGACGTCTTCCAAGAAGTTAAAGAACCTAAAATGCCTAGCATGCGATATAAGGGGACATACTCTTCCTAACTATTAGTATTTATTTAAGTGCAAGAGGCCTAAGGGATTTAATACTAAGGATACACGCATAAAAAAAGTATATAAAAAGGTAGAACATAACAAGGATCTAGCTGCCCAAGTAAAATAACTTAAGCTTAAGAAATCAAATATCAATAAAGCTTAACAATAACAGGTTAAGAGTTAGGAAACAGTTAGGAAGATTAAAGGAGAAGCCAATACAATATTCCTAGAATCGTATCACACCGGTCAACTCCATCCACTAAAGCTATTAACTATTCTTAACTTAGGAACCACTCTCCACATCTTTAATAACCTCTCTCATTTCTACAATTTCAGGAAAGCTCTAAAACACAAATATATTATTACAGGCAGCTTAGAAGTGCCTATACTAGGTTACGGCGATGTCACTATCCAAGTCACAAAACTAGATAAGAGCAAGGGAATCCTACATCTTAAGGACGTTGCCTTTTATACAGACTTCAATACGAATCTAGTGTCGTTCCGTCTACTTCAAAAACGAGGGTACTACTAGAACAATAAAGGAGAGAACAATCTTCTAGTTTAAAAGGACGACACAATCCTATGTCAAATAGAAGAACGTCACGGACAACAGACTATTAAATACATCCAACTAGGAAGTCTATCAGCGTTCAATATAAGCCAACTGCTACGCCAACGAAAGCGCAGAGCATCATCAAGAGACACTCGTCCAGATTTAAAAGGAGATACACATCTATAGCATCTACGTCTAGGTCATCCAGGACCTATAAGCCTTCATTATTTAGGTCTCAACGCCTTAGGAGTTAAGCTTCGAGGCCCAAAGACAACAGAATGTTAACATTATAGTCTTGCCAAAATCAAGCGTTAGATCTTAAGAAGGTTCTCAGAACAGAAAATTAATAAACCCTTTTTTAACCTCTATATTAACTAGACTGACCTCAAGGAAGCGTATACCGGATTTATACAAGTTATATTCATCTATAACACTTTCTTAGAAAGAACCTTCCTATATTTTATAACAACGCATAGAGAAGAGAAGGAGACACTATAAGTACTTAAAGATTTCACCTAATAGATTCGTCTAAGGTACAACCTTAAAGTTAACACTATTAGATTAGACAACAAGCTAGGGAGAAGAAAAACCCTTAAATGGCTATAAACACAAGGGATTATATTTAAGCCTTTGGCGCCATATACCTAAGCATAGAACAGCACCGCCAAACGCTTAGGGGGTGTTATTATTAAGAAAGGACATGCCATAAGAATTGCTGCTAATCTACTATATAATCTATAGAACGAGATAGTTAACTATGCAGTTTATCTTCAAGATCAAACGCCACGGGAAAGCAATAGATGGAAATCGCCGTATAAGAGGTTCCATACCTTCCTAGCCAATAGGTTAAGAAAGCCGCAACTAGCGCACCTAAAAGCCTACGGCTATAAGGCGTACGCGATGACGTCAGACGCCTAGCTAAAGAAGAAAAGACTAAGCAAGCTAGATCCGCGAGCCTATATCAGCTACCTTATTAGCTATAACTCTACCAATATTTACAGGATCTGGATCCCGCACAAAGGTATCGTTATCTCTACTAGGGATGTCATCTTTAACGAAAAGACGTTCTTTAACGGCAAGCAAACGGACATCTCAAAGGATCTATATACCAAATTAGATATGCTAATTAAGAAGATTTAACTCCCTAATACCCTAACTAAGAATAAGGTTCTTCTAGAAGATAAGGACAAAGTATTTAAACCGTCAATTTAAGAGGAAGACAATAACGTTAATAAGTTAGCAGATCTTAAGCTTGCAAGAGCTCTTAAAGACATATATTATACGCCACCTCTAATAGAAGAAGACAAAGAATCTCTATATACCTTTTACGTCAAATATCCTACAAAGTCAGATACTAATCAGGACACTGTTAACCAAGTAAAAGATAGGTTTCACACTTAGGGGGTATTTAACGACTTAGTTAAAAACTCGTTTAAGGAAGCCGGTAATAATAGGCTTAAAGACTTTATTACCAAAAGGATCACCTTAGCCTATTATAGCGCCTTCGTAGCAGGAAGGAAGTTCAACCTTAATAGTTAACTTAATAATAGCAAGCTAAAATTAGGTAGAATACGTAATATCAGATTACATAGGAAGAACTTACCTCCGCCACTTTAGTCAATTAAGGACCTTAATACGCATCCTCTTTAAGATTAGTTCTAAGAGGCTTAACAAGCCCATCTCTAATCTCATTATTAAATAAGGTTATTTTAGGAAACAGACAAGAAGCACGTAAAGGGACAATAAATCCTTAGCTTAATATAGATATTCGTCTACAAGACAGATAAGCATAGATTCCTCTAGAAATGCAAGGCACGCTTAGTTATATACGGAAATTAATAGGCTCCAGGAGACCTACCTATAAGAGCTACTATATTAGCCAGTACAACCTTCCGAACCCTTATAGCAATCACCACAAAATTCAACCTGGAGACGACACAGATAGATGCAGTTAATGCGTTTGTCCATTACAATCTTAACAAAGTCGTCTATATAAAGCTACCGCCAGGATTTAATAACAGAAAGAAAGACAAAGTACTACGCTTAAGAAAAGCCCTATACGGACTACAACAATCACCACTATTATAGCAGAAGAATCTCACAAGCTCACTAATAGAATTAGGTTTCAAAGAGGTACCCTAGGAGCTGTATATTATACTAAAAGGTAGAATAGTCATCTTCTTCTACATCAACGATATTGTCTTCTGCTACCAAAAGACAGACAAGAAGAAAGCTTAAGAAGTAATTAAGGAGCTAAGCAAGAAATACCAGATAAGTACCCTTAGCGAGCTAAAATGGTTCCTAGAAATCCATATACTATATAATCGTAGCCAGAGGCTCCTATAGCTATCCCAGGAAGCCTATATTAAGAAGATAGCTAACTAGTACAAGATAGATCTCAAAGGGCGTCTTTTAAATACTCCAATGGCAGAATCAGAACTCCTCCCTACTAATCACCAATTAATCCGTCTAACGCGTCCGTCCCCTAATACAGACCTATTAGTCCGTCCTATATCCCTACCAGCCTCTACAATGCTATATCAGAGAAAATTGGGTTTAGTACTCTATGTAGCCACTACAACGCGTCCAGATATTGCTTTTGCAGTATTAAGGCTGACAAGGTTTAATTAGGACCCAAGCTAAGAGCATTATTAAGAGGCAGACAGAGTTATCCAATACCTATATAGCACGAGAAGCAGAGCAATCTGCTATAGAGGAGATAAGGAAGGAACAAACGGTAGAGGGAGAGACAAAGGAATACGTGATAAAGGACAAGACAACAGAAGAGACGGTAGAGGTAAAGCGCAATCATTTATCTATACTAGCAATGCATCATTCGCGGATAACTCCATTAACAGAAAGAGCTCGTAAGAATACATTATAAAGCTATTTAGGGGGCCAATTGCCTAGAGAGCAAACAAGCAGGGTATAGTTACGACATCAAGCACAGAAGCCGAGTTATTAGCCCTATTACAGACAGTAAAGGAAGCTATCTTTATCAGCAGATTATTTAAAGCAATAACATTACAATTAAACGAGCCCTTAATTATTAAATGTAACAACACCCAGACGCTCTAACTAATTATAGAAGACACGGCAAAGCTAATTACAAAGCTCTAACACGTTAACATCTATTAACACTAGCTATATTAGGAATACGCAATAAGACAAGTACGATTTTAATAAACAGCAATAAAGAAGATAATCGCCAATGGACTTACAAAGGCCCTACCCAAGCAGAGGTTTCAAAGCTTCATTAATATAATTAAAATAGTGGATATTAAGGAGCGGCTAAATAAGGAGAAGCAACTAGAGGACCTAAGGGACAGTATCAAAGCAAGACGGAAGGATTCAGATAAGATTACGGTCCAATTGACTCATTAACAGACACGAGAAGGTGGCTAGCTTTAACCTCAAAGAGCTCGAAGCTAAGGGGGTATGTTAGATAATCTATATTCTCTAAAGGCGTGGGTCACGTGCACGAGTCACATGCACGGAGCACGTGCATTATAAATCTCTTCATCTAAGCTTAGAGCCCAAGGGGCTCACCAGCACAAAAGAACAATTAAGTTAAGATCATCAATCAATCAACCCATTTCATTAATGAACTGCTCTACATGAATTTCGTAACAAGTTCTAGCATTGGCGCTCCTACATAAGCGTAATTATATAATCCTATTGTCGGATAATGCCTCCATTGAACTTTATTGGGTGTTTTAGCGTAAGTTATTCGCGTTCCTTAGTTAGGAACTTAGCTTTCTTAATCTTCTCCTATTCTAAAGCTACAAAGACTAAGTTAGCTAGTAGGAGGGTGTTATTAGTCTATAAACCAACTATTCCGAAATTTATAGGGTTGTTAAGGTGGAGTAAGCAGGGGTTATAAGTAGATTGGCTTATGTTTAGTTCTTTAATATAGTAGTTATAGTAAGTCTTAAACCAATAATTACCTGCCTTAGGAATGCTGTATAAAGGTCTAACAACCTTTAGAATTGTGCCTTATAAGACTCCAAGTGCCGTATTAAGTTCAAGAGGTGCCCTAATATAGAAGTCTTAATTTAGTCTTGTAGCTAATTATATATAGGCCTGTGAAATATCTTATAAATAGAGATATGTGCCACTATTCTAAGTTATGGCCGTAATATAGAGAATAAGGCGTTGGCTGACTCGTTAGATTATAGGTAATTGGGTTAATATAAGGTCTTTTTCTAGGTTATTATATACCTATACAACTAGTCTTAACTTCTTAAAGGCTTTATTAGAACCGGGGTTCTTAATCTTGTTAACAAATCTAGAGTTAAATACTCTATTGCTTTATAGTATATCTTTAGGATTAACCAGTTCAAAAACTCCTTTCTTAAGTAATCCCTTAATTTCCTTCTGGCGTAATACTATAAACTAATTAGACTTTATAAGTTGATTATTGTCCTCATCTTATAGATATATTAAAATGTTCGCGGTATTAGCTTTAATAGGGTACTTATATGGTTTACCTCTTCCACGCTTAACGGGTTAAGGTCCAGGCTTAGTTTAAGGTAGGGGTTCAGGTTTAGTTTAAGGTAGGGGTTTAGGCTTAGTTTAAGGTAGTTTACTTTTATTATCTTCTAGTTGCATATCCTCTATAATCTCAGGGTCTACTAGATATGGTTTTACAACCATGCTACGGAAGTTAGTGGGTCTATAGGGAAGTTATATAGTACAGGTCTTATTTTTAATACTAAGTAGGTTATGCGGACCAGACCAGTAGCTAGGTTGGCCTATAGGTCCTTCTCTCTATACTAATACAGGTGAGTTAAGTGGTAGGTTATAGATTGCAGTTATTTTAGGTCTGTTGCGCATGTTAAGGGCATTTACCACTTAGCGCTTAGCTCTAAGCCTCTTAACTTCTTCTATAGCCTTTTTAAGAGCTGCTGCTCGTTGTATAACTATAGGGTTAGGTGCGTCGGATTCCACTATACATAGGTAAGCTCTAAATACTAGTAAGGTGGGTATAAGACCGTTAGGGCCTGTGGAATTATTAATTACTTTAAAAGCTATTTATAGGGCTATGTCCTTACTAATATCTAGCAGTTCTGCAGTAATAATATAGTATATACAATGGAGGGGGCTATAGTAGCGTTCTACCATTCTGACTAAATTGTGGGCTTTAACAGGTATACTTCTTATAACTGTTCTAAATATTGTGGCGTATTATTTAAATTCCTTACTTATAAAATTCTTGCCTATATTATATGTGATAATATTAAGAGGTCCTAGGTATGTGTTAATCTAGCACATTCGTAATACATCCTATGTATGCTTAGCGCTGATGTTTTACAGCTATCTGCTAGCTTAAAATCGTGTTCCTTCATTAATAATATACAAAAGGGGTGCGCTATTAATATACATAATATCAACCACGATTAAATAGTTGAAATTAATATTATTATATAAGGTAAATCTAAATCTACTAGGCAACTTTCTATGTTTTTAACAATAGTGGCAGTAGCGTGTAAGATAATCTAAGGTCTTACTATTAATATTATGCCCTAAGCGTTTAAGTATTTATACAAGACGCTTAGCTGAAGGGTGGCCAAAACGGCGATGCAGTTACTTTAATTCTACGTCGGTAAGGTAGCAGGGGTTTTGTTTAAATAACTTAGTTAAATAAGTACACAGGGATATGTTTTAAAGTAGGAAAGGATAGCTAAAGTAATATACAACAGGTACTTCGCTCTAAGGGGTAATTAGTATATTTTTTAGGTTGTTATAGTATACTTATAGGTAATCTATGTCTGCCAAGTAAAGCAAAAATAGGGTGTTAACCTTAACAATATAAAACTCAATTATGCTAATTAGGGTAATTACTTTGGCTAATCTAATTAATAAGGTTAATCTAATACCAAACTGTATGTTAACTATACCTTATATAGTAGTATTAAGCTGTATATTAGTATCAAGTCTCTAGAATGCCAAGAATTGGCTATATCCTGCTGTAGATCATTTGGATGCTCCTATATCAATTATTATACCTATAAACTTGTCTGCAGTATAGCGGGACGTGGATGTGGTTATATTATAGGTAAAGAGGTCTTGGTCGGTTATAAGAGGTACTATATTGTCTATAGTTGTAACTAAATAGCCAAAGGCTTTATTAGCTAGGGTAGCAGCCATAAAAATCGCTTTCTGCTGTTCCACTTGGCCAAGGGAGGTATAGTAGTAATTAATATTTAGTTGTAAGTTCTTGTTAGTTGCCTTATAACTTATATTAATAGTCAGTGCTTAAAAAGCTTCCTTAAGCTCTTCTTCTGAGTTGGTATCGTTATCCTTATAATCTATAATATATTAGTTGAGTTGTTTCTTAAATCGGTTGTCAAATTTGCCAAACCTGTCTCTATTGGCAGTTCTAAACTTGGCTTTGGACTCTTCTTACTCCTCCTTAGTATGTCTCTATAAGCGACATCCTTCCCTATTACATACGAAACAACGTGGTTTCTTTCGGTTGCGGTTATATGGAGGGTTATTGCAGTTACTGCGGTTGTAGTTATTATCTCTTTTATAGAACCGTCGGTCTGTGAAGAAGGCTTATGTCTTCTCTATATACTCTTTTTTATATACTGTAATAGACGATTAAAGTTTATTAATAAGGGCTCTAAGGTTATCCGGTGGGTTAGAGACTGTATATCTATATACTAGTATTCCCTAGTAAGAAGTGACGATTTTATTATAAAGGAAGTCTATAGTTTATAAGGTAGGTCTAAGGCCATACTATAGTTAACAAAGTCTGTAAATTAATAATTAGAGATATTTACTTGTTAACTTATCTATGTTTCCTACTATTACTATTGTAAGTATAATGGTGTTCCACTCGTCTAGGTTCTTATGTTAAAATCCTAGTCCTTTAAAGAAATTCTAAAGGTGCTTGCAAGCTTTGGCAAATAGTAGGTAGGATAGTTAGTTTATATAAAAGTGGTCTAAAACTAGTCCTTTTAGTATAGTAGGGAATGCCTTAAGGTAGGCTTCTTAGGGTACGTCCGCTCAATTGCAGATATTATAGAATATTATTAATTTATAGTTAAGGCTTTTGTTTATACTACTATATTTCTGCTCCTCTGTATATATCTTAGCTACGTTCGCAATTTCCTTGCCATAGCCGGTTATAGTGACAGGGCGGTTCTCCTCATCTGTAGATTATACGTGGAGTTGCTATATTATTATTGCGGGTTAAGGCGTAGCAGATGGTGTAAAAGTGGACGTAGTCGTAGATTAAGGTATAATAGATAGTGTAAAGGTAGAGGTAGTTGGTGTACCAGTTAGTTAGTGTCTGATCAAGGTTGCGTCCTTGCAGTTATGTGACCGCAAATTGCCATCACGTGACGGCAATCTAGGGCAATTTGCGGCAACTTGCCTACAAACGCGAGTCAAAAGGGGTTAATTACGTGAGCTAAGCAAGCTTAAGAAATCCACCAAATTCCACCTATAGAATAGGAGAATCAATAAGCATTAATTAAAATCAGTTACCACCCATACTATTGCAATAGCATTACATATCACCGGAAGTGATACTAACACTAATTAGTAATCACAGATCAGGAGACATATTATCTACAAAGAGAGATAAGCTCAATTAGTCCCTGCTAAAGGCCTCTACCAATCTCACCTGCTAAGGAGCATTAGTTAACGTGTATTTAAAAAGTCAACCCCTATCTAATAGGTCCTTAATTTTTTATACACGGCCCTTAAGTATTTAAAGAACCAACCCCTTTTAATAGGCCCTTAGTTCGCGTCTATTACGCATTTTATACTACCCAGATCACGTCAAGGAGCACTAGTTAATATATACTTAAAAAGTCAACCCCTATCTAATAGGCCCTTAATTTTTCATACACAGCCTTTAGGTACTTAAAGAACCGACCCCTATCTAATAGGCCCTTAGTTCGCGTCTATTACGCATTTTAAACACGTCAGGTACTCAAGGAACTAACCCTTTTAATAGGCCCTTAGTTTGCGTCCATTACGCGTTTTTTATTTAGAACCTAAAATCGAACTTAACAGGAGTTACAAGACAAGAATCAACATATCAGACATTAGGGTACAAGTCGACGCAGAACAGGAGAAATGGCCTAAAGGCATCAACTTACAGTCCAACAAAACCACCATAAAGGATATTAATAAATTTGTAAAGTTTAAGATCCTAAAATACAAAGCGTACAACCTTAAGGATAATGAACTATGGGAGGTCTATAAGGATGATTTCTAAAACTTCACAATACAAATCTTTAAGGATTATAACCAAATTGGTATCTGAAAGCTCCGAACGTTCCTACGGACTAATAGCGTATAGATAAGGAAGTACAGGAACGCTACAGTCCCTAAATCACTATTTAATACCTTGCAAGAAGAAGACCCTATAGAATGGACCGAGCCTAAGATTAAGGAGCATATAGTAACTAGAGGAAAGTTTACCTTAGGATAAATTAACTACCTCCTTAAGAACAACTTCGCCAGCACTAGTACTATTAAAACCCTAATCTTAATCTCACCAGCCATAAACCCTACCCTACTTATAATACCACCTACTATACCCTAACCTACCCCTATACTACCCCTACAATAGGAACCTAATTATATTAACTTAACCCTATAACCAGAACCACCTAGGGGATAGAGTTAAAACTAGGGTTTTAGCAAGGAGTTAACAAACCTCGCAAAGATGTACATGGAAGACAACAAGTATAGCAGAGAAGATAACAACTTCAACTTTAAACTCACTATCTTCTACAACCTCTGTAGCAGAGCTGACGTACCCTAAGAAGCTAAGGTTAAAGCCTACCCTATAATACTATGCGGTCTAGCACTTAACCACTACTACACTAATCTTAAAAATGTTACCCTAACCCTTTTATTTAACCAAATCTGTGACGCTATACGCAATTACTTCAAGGGACCTAAATACAGACGCGGCATATTAGGATAATAGAACTCGACAACTCTAAAGTCTACAATAGGCAAGAGCGAGAATGCTGGAAAGTCAACCTTAGACTACCTATAGTTACTTATTAAAGAACTAAAACACCTCTAGCATAGTCTTAACCCAGATTTATATATAGATAAGTTCCTTTATAATAAGCTTATTAACGCCTGCTAGGAGTTACCAGCGTGTTAATATGCCTACTTTAAACCTTCTAATAGCTTAACTGGCCCAATTAATGACTTACAATCCTCCATCACAATATTTAAAAAGTTAAATAGTAAGAACCCTTAAGCCTTCTTCACCAACCGCCGCTACCATAGATAATACCCTTAATTACCTTATAAAACACAATTATCCTTATCTAGCTAATATATATCACTAAAGAAGCGCTGCTTTGTCTATAATAAAGAAGGTTGTTAGTTATCTAAACACTCTAGAGAAGAATATAATAAATTAAAGAAGAAGTTTAAGGACAGATTTAACCGCCGCTTTAATAGATATACCTAATAGTACATTACTGAGTACGAAGGAACAGATAACGATAGTAATAAACTTAACTTAGAATCTATTAACAAGGCAATAGAAGCTCTTATAATTAATATTAAGTTACTAACAGTATATTTAACCTAAGAACAAACTGAACTGTTCCTTACCTCTTTTGGAATGATATAGCACAAAGAAGCCATTAATACTATAACTAACTTAGCAGACCGATCCTTTACCTATACAATTACCGGCACTAATTTAATTGCTTACCACAATGACCTAGACCTATTTGCCTATGTTGCTACTAGCTAGTATATATCCAACAAGTTCTATAGAGTAAGAATTAATACTAGAGCTTTAAAGAGATTAATAGTAGGTTATGGATAATACCTCGCATATAGAAAGACCTATAATACCGTTATCAATACCTTAAAGGCTGGCGCTATTAATATCTAGTTTGGCATCGGTTCTACCTCTTCTATTAGCTCCGTTATAGTTAATACACCAGTTGGTAACGTTAAGTTTCACATTATAAAGGCTAATATACCCTTCCTACTATACCTTGCAGATATGGACATACTAAAGGTCTATTATAATAACCTTAAGAACGTCCTAGTCACCCCAACAAAATCAGTACCAGTAGTTCGCAGATTCGGTCACCCCTTCCTACTATAGGAAGAGTTACTGCAGTTATTTATAACCCACTTATTTAATTAAAACCCTTACTACCTAACCACCACTGAACTCCGCCGACTCTACCGTCGCTTCGGACATCTATTGGCAGACAAGCTATATAAGGTACTAGAACGCTCTGGCCACGATAATATTAACAAGTAGGCCATTAACTATCTCACTAAGTACTATTCCCACTACTAAAAACACAGCAAGTCTCCTAGACGGTTTAAATTCATACTATAAGGAGACTAAGATTCCGATTTCAACTATTCCATTTTTGTTAATATTATGTATATTAACGGGAGTCCTATTCTCCACATAATTAATAAAGCTACTAGATTTCAAGCTATAAGATAGCTATATAACATCTCCACAAAACATACCTGGGACATCCTACAACTATATTAGATTAATACCTATATTAGACCACCTGACTATATTACCCACAACGCTAGGAAGAACTTCGCAAGCAAGGAGTTTTGATAGCACGCTATAGCAATGGCCATATTAACCAAGAGCGTCCTAGTAGAAGCTCACTGGTCTATTAGAATAGTAGAAAGAGCTTATCTAACACTACGCCGAGCATACTAGATAATTACAGAGGAGCTATAGGACTTAGGAATAACCAAAGAACTAGCCTTATAAATAGCGGTAAAGGCCGCTAATGACACAGCTGGCCTAGATGGCTTAGTTCCAACACTTCTTGTCTTTGGTGTCTACCCTTATATAAGCGAACTCGACCTACCAGCACCCTCTATTACACAGCGAGCGGCAGCTATAAAGAAGGTAATAGAGGAGATTGTAAGGATTAGGGTAAAAAAGCAAGTTGATAATATACTAAACTAACAAAATAGTCTATCTGTTACCACAATCTACAACCTCCCCCTTAACTTAGACGTGCTCATATAGCGTAAAGGCAATACTAGACAAAGCGGTAGATAGACTGGCCTATTTAAGTTGCTCGGAATTAATAGAGAAATATATAAGGTATAACTCCCTAGTAGACCTACTAACTTTAGGACCATAATAGTAAAGCTATACCTATAACCCAAACTAGAAGAACCTAATAAGGAACTAGAGGAGGAGCTATTTAAAGAACTAACTAAGGAACTAACTAAGGAACTGATAACTACTATACCCCTCCGAAGATTAAAACAGATATAACAATCGCCGATAAAGTCCTAGCAAAACATCGCGGACGTATTAATATTTATTAACGACAGCCTAATGAAACCTAATACTATAACCCTTAAGTGCACCTCACCATTATTTATAGAGTCTTAACGCAAGGAGATAAATGGTTTACTTAAGAAAGGCGTCTTTAAGTTTATTAATACAGCAGACGTCCCGAAGGGAGTTAGAATCTTTAACTCCCAGTTTATTAATAAGATTAAGAACGCTAGAATAGATAAGGCCTTTAAGAAGTCTAGACTAGTTATATAAGCCTATAACAACTATAGTAAAGATCTGGTCTTAACACAATCACCAACTATTTAATATATTAGCCAGAGAATTATCCTAGCACTTATAGTAACCCTATAAGGAAATGAAAGAAGACCAGCCTCTTTATACCTGCGTAATATCTTATAAGCTTACATACAGTCCAGTACCCACCTAAATAGAGACTTCTTTATACGCCTACTACTAGAACTTAAACTAAAGAATAGATTAATTCTAAGAGTTATTAAACCACTCTATAGTGTCCCAGAAGCCGGCAACCATTAGTTTAATATATACCACCGCCACCACCTTAATAAGCTACGGATGAACCAGTTAATATATAACCCCTACTTATTATATACAAATAACAACGGCTTTGGAATTGTAGGACTGCAGACTAATAATATACTATTTCTTACTAATAAAACCTTCGCGGAGGCTAAAGAAGCTAGGCTTTAGAAAGTAAAGTTTCTAGTAAAGAAGAGAGAGAAGCTTACGCTAAATACCCCAATTAAGTTTAATGGAGGCTGCATTAGGCAAGAAAAGGACTTAATAGCTCTTACCTAGGAACGTTAATACCAGAACCTAAAGTTGGTTACTATAAAGGCTACAGACCTAACTGGCTCTAGAGGGGAAGTCTATAAGGCAGTTACACTAAAGGACTAGTACGTTGCCTAGAGAGCAAGAGGAGCCTATATCGCCATAGTCTGTTAACTAGAAGCTGCCTTTAACCTCTCCTTTACAGCATAAGTTGTTAACCCAAAGGAAGAACATATAAAGCAGCTTAATAAGCGGCTATAATAGCAAATCGATAATCCCTCCCAAGGACTTCGCTTTATATGACTTAATACAAGCACTCTTAAACTAATAATATTTACGGACTCGTCCTTTGCCAATAACTACAACCTCTCTTCTTAGATTGGCTTCGTCATTACACTTATAGATAAGGACAATAGGGCTAATATCCTCTATTGGTTATCTATTAAATGTAAGCAAGTTATACGAAGCGTCTTAGCATCTAAACTATATAGTATAGCCCATGGATTTGACACCGGAGCTACAATCAAAGCAACCATTAAGAAGATCCTATAACTCGAACAACTACTGCTTACCCTTTATACCGATTTAAAATCTCTATATAACTGCCTAGTCAAACTCGGGACAATATAAGAGAAATGACTTATAGTTAACCTAATATATTTACAATAATTGTACGAGAGAAGAGAAATAGCAGAGATTAAATAGATCGACGGAGGCAGTAACCCTGTAGACGCTATAACAAAATCAAAACCTTGCCAAGCATTAAAGGACCTAATTAATACGAATACAATCAAGCTACAGGTTACCGAGTAGGTAGAGAGAGGAGAAGATGGAAAGACAGGAATAGAGAGTATAAAGATATTAAGCTAGCAGCCAAGGCGCTAGTACTAAGCAAGCCAATGGCGATTTTCCATGCCGGGTATAGAAAATCGTAATTGGTTACTTTAGCCATTTGGCAGAATTTGGTAGAATTTAATAGGTAGAAAGTAGTGGAATTTAACAGGTGGAAGGTAGTGGAATTTGGTAGGCAGCGTGCTTAAGCACCGTTAAAAACTAAATACTCCTAGTGTCTGATTAAGGTTGCGTCCTTACAGTCATGTAACCGCAAATTGCCATCACGTGACGGCAATCTAGGGCAATTTGCGGCAACTTGCCTACAAACGCGAGTCAAAAGGGGTTGATTACGTGAGCTAAGCGAGCTCAAGAAATCCACCAAATTCCACCTATAGAATAGGAGAATCAATAAGCATCAATCAAAATCAATTACCACCCATACTATTGCAATAGCATTACGTATCACCGGAAGTGATACCAACAGTTAGGTTATAGTAGCTTTAGCTTATTATTACTCCTCTAAGGTACCCTCTATTATATATACCTTAATTAATCTTAATAGTGTCGGTCCGTACTTATTATTGGCTAATTTAATTATCTCTCTACTCTATTTAGTTTGGTCTTCTTCTTATGCTATATTATATAAAGACTAAGGGAGTGTTTTATTTTATTTATAGTTAATATTAACCTATACCTCTCTAATGTTTAGGCAGTTATATAGTTGCTAAAGCCAGTATAAGGGGATTTATGTAAAGATATCAACCGTAAAGTCCTTAAAATCTCCCTAGAACGATTCCCAGAGTGTTAAGTTAAGTTAGTTATATATCTCTATATATAGGTATATCTTATATTATAGGTAGTCAGTTAGTTTATCTTTAGAGGCTTCTATTAGGTTAATTCTATTTTCCTATTTAGCTGCTTCTTCCTCCCAGTCTTTCTCTATTCCTAACATCTTGTTTATTATGTATTGTTTAGGTAAGTAAGGGTGAAGGTAAGGGTGTTTAAAAGGTAAAGATAGGGGAACGGTTAAGGAGGCGGTTAAGGAGGCGGTTAAGGAAATAGTTTAAGTTAATTAAGTAGAGTAAAGTGCTCTGCGCAGTAGTCTTCTAAAGTAGATAGAATAAGATGTCTAGAAGTTGTTATAGATACCAGATAAGTACTCCTAGGTAGTTTCTCTTCTTCTCTTTAACTAAAATAGGCTGATATAAAAGGTAAATAAGTACAACTATCTTCTAATCTGATGTAAGGTAGATAGTATAACTGTCTTCTAAGCTACCTGCGTGTTTCCTAATCTATGCGCGCTCACTGATTAGTGTTAGTATGCTTTAACAACGTGCAGAATACATATATTACAATGATATATACTATGCGGTGTTATAGATGGATGTTGTCTTTTTTAATACGAAGAAGAGTGAGGAACTTAAGGTTCCTTACCACGCTAGTGCCGCAGTGATACGTGACGGCAACTTGCCTCACGTAACGGCAACTTGCCACACGTGGCGGCGATTTGCCTCCTATTGCAATGCAATATATTCTAGCTACAGTTCCATTAACTACTTTATTTAATTAGTAAAATTATACGCGTTAATTAACTAAATCCGTTTAATTATAGGTCCTATTATATTAATTTTAGGTTATAGTTTAAATCTAAGTTAAGGGTTTTATCCATAAGTTGCGTAGAATGGCGTTACGCCTATTAATACGTTTATTGTATTATTCGCAGTAAACTTAGCTAAAGGCAGCTATTTTTCCCAGTTGTTTTGCAGGTAGGAGTAGTATATTTATAGGTATTATTCTATAATCATGTTTATAATTTTAGTTTAACTATCTATCTTTAGATAGAATGCGGTTAAGAGTTATATTTAAATACTTAATTGTTTATATAGAGCTTGCCAGAAGTATAAAATAAACTAGCTTCTATAGTTAGATATTATTAAGTTAGAAAGTCCGTATAGCTTAAAAATATGCTTAATAAAAATTCGGCTACTAATATTGCATTAATTAAGTCTATAGGAATTATATATCGCATTTTTATAAAATAGTTAACTACTACTATAATATTTATAAACCCATTACTGCTAGGTAAGTTAACTGTAAAGTTAATTAAGATATCACGCTATTTTTATATCGGAATTAATAGTGGTTAAAGTACTTCTTACTTCTTTATATAAAAGGTCTTTCTATATACGCATATCCTATATACTTAAACGTATTTTTATATATAATCGTGCATTATAGGCCAGTAGTATGCTTATTAAATGATCTTATAAGTCTTTATATAGCTATAATGCCTTACTATAATGGAGTTATATATAAATTTAAGTATCTTAAATTATAAAGGTTTGGAATTCAGAACTACTATCTTCTATTAATAGTATAATTGATTATTTCAATTTTTGTATTTAGTAAGTATAATATTCTTATACTGTCATTTTCCTATTTAAATCGCTTTTATTATATCTATTATCTATATGTTGTTTTTATATTTATAATTATATTCTATTAGCTCGTTAATTTCTATTTCCCATTTATTAATTTTTAATTTATTTCTATTAAGTTCCATATTTAGGAATATAGGATATAGTTTTTTAAAATATTTAGGAGGTAGTAAAATCCGTAATTAATTTATAATCTATTTATCCAAAGCGTTCGCAGGTAGGTCCCGTAATTATTATATTAATATATTAGGCCTTTAATTAAGTTTACCTAGTTAGTATATAATCTTAAAGTTAAATTATAAGAGGTATTCTGCCTAATAAATTTGGTACTATATTAATTGTTTTATAGTTATAAAGTACTGCAGGTTCTTATGGTCCGTTAATATATATATTAGGAATAACAATCCTTTAAGCTTAAGATGCCATTATTTAAAGTATCTAACAATTATAAGTAGTTCCTTATTATATATCTTATAATTTAATTTAGTAGGGACGAGTTTTTAGAAGAGAAAGGCTACTGGATATAGCTTGCTATTCTTATTATATTGCGATAACACTCCCCTAAGCGTATAATTGAACAAGTTTGTTTCTATAATATATTTAAGGTTAGGGTTAAAGTAGGTAAGAATTGAAGTAGTTATAAAGTAATATTTTATGTTCTTTTTTATTAAGTTTATTAACGGCTAAATAGTTTTTAAAAAGTGGTTAATAAATTAATAATAGAAATTAATAAATCCTAGAAAAATCTAAATATTTTATATATTACTAGGGCTTTCCTAGTTTATAATTGCCACAACTTTCTTAGGGTCTATTTTAATTTTATTACGGGATATAATTAAGCCTAAGTATATGTCGGAACGTTAGTCATGTGACGTGGTCATGAGACCGCGAAGCGAGGCTAGCTAATCTAACCTTGGAGCAAACCCCTATTTCTAGACAATTAATAACTACCAACTTTAATACCGCATACGTACCACTACAAGTGATATTCGTGCACGTTGATAATGTGAGTATATTAATACTAATTAGTAGACATATAGATTAGGAAATACGCAATAGCTAGCGCTTAAGAAGTAGTACTGGAAACAGTTCATAATTGCCTAGTTCTTGTCTGTTTTATTAAAGGAGAAGACTATAACTTCTACTTATACTTAAGAGAATTTGTACTGGCTTTATAGCTAATATAATAGATCACTAAGAGAATAGCAGCCTTGCTAAGAACCATTCTATAGGCCCTACAGCTGTAGAAACATATATATAACCCTTAACCTTAACCTTAACCTTAACCTCAACCTTAACCTTAACCTTAACCTTAACCCTAACCTCTGTTTAAGCCTTAACCCTTAAACTCTCAGACTAAGGACACTCTATAGGCCCTAAGGCTGTAGAGAATACCTTAAACCTTAAATTCAAACCTACAGACTTCCTTTCTAAAAATGGATCCTAAATAGGCTGAGAAGATCTTAAGGCATAGGGACGGGATCGACATAGCAAATGCTATAAAAGATGAATTAGGAGAATATGTAGAAACGAAGGTCTACGTACACATATAAGAGAACTTTATAGACTACATATTATGGACAGTATTTAAGGAGGAATTTAAAGGCTTTACTACTAAGGATTTTAGACGCATGCAAATCAATATAAGAGCAAAACCACGCACTCATCTACTTAAGAGGGGAGTATATGTGGGAAGGCATAATAATAGATATTTAATTTTAGAAGCACTATTTGACCTCCTTTAAGAGGAAGAACCTTATAAATAGACAGATAAGGAAATTATAGGAGCTCTTAAGGAAGTTAGCCCTATAACTATAGTGGCATTATAAAAACAACTTAACTCTATATAAATAGCCCTGATGTTAAATTAAGCTATACCCCTATTAGCTATAGCCTCTTTAGTTCTAATAACCCCCTCTCGCAGCCCACTACCTTCCTATACGGTGCCGATACCTATAAATTATTAACTACCTATACTACCTCTAATGCCTGTGATTTAGCCTATAGCTACAGCTATAACGCCTAGAATATAAATACCTACCCCTATAATACCCTAACTAGCTGTTATATCTACACCCTAGTAAACTGCACCAACCACCACATAATAGTAAGCTGCACCTACCTCTACCCAAGATTAACTACTTACCCTCCTTACTTAACTCCTATAGACGCAGAATCAGCAATTATTACCTACGGCAACTACCTCTACCCTCCCTTTAGTAGCTACTCCTACCCTACCTAGTCCTCCTCCTGCCCAGTATCTTCACCCTAGTACTACTAATACCGACCCTACTATACACCTGCCTATATATAGCAAAGAGGTAGCCACTATTGCCAAGATCTACACGGACGGCTAGAAGTACGATGGAGTAAGTAATAGCTTTAACTTTAAGTTAACCATCTTCTATAATATCTGCAAGAGATCTAGATTACCACCAGAAGGCCACGTAGTGGCATTCCCTAGCATGCTAAAAGGGCTTGCTTAGGACCACTACTATAACAGTAACCTTAAGTTAAGACCTTTTACTGAAGCCTATAACCACATGTAACAGTTCTTTAAAGGGCCAGAATACTACCGTAAGAACCTTATAGAGTGGAATAGTATAACCCTTTAAGGAGTTATAGACAAGAACCCTAATAAGTCAATCTATTAGAATTTCCAACTGCTTATAAATAAATTGCTAAAGTAACGTTATAGACTATACCTAGACTTCCGTATAAACCGCATCCTTATAAACAAGTTGGTTACTGCTTGCTAGGGAGTACTAGCATACCATATTACTGTTTCCAACCCTTTAGAAGACCTTTTTTAGTTAATTAGCAAGCTATAATCCTCTATTATTGCGTGGGAAAAAGAACACCCCTTATAGGCCTTAATGGGACCGTCTTACTAAGCCTTTTTTATAGATTAACGCTACCATTAAAATGGCTAGAGTTGAGACTGAAACACTAATCACTACAGCAGCAATTGCTCTTATAAAACCAATGGTAGACTAAAGGCCAAGTGCTACGTCTGTAAGAAGGAGGACTGCCGTTTATAGAAACATATAGAAGAGGAGCGTAGCCGGTCCAGAGATAATTATAGGAGACGCTTTATTGATATTAAGGGCCGCAATAAGGGTAACTTTAACAACCACTTTAAGTAATATATCGCTGCTTGCGAAAGAGATAAAGATAAAGATTTAGACTTTGAAGCTTATATACAAGACACTAATAACCCTGGGAGCGATGCCGGAGAACCTAATAATAGTTCTGCCTATATTACTACCTTTGGAACACTTACTATAGAGAAAGCAACCTCTATAAGCGTAGAGCTAGCTAATAAGGCTTGTATATACCTGCTTATGGCTTTAGAACTCACTATGGAGTCTGCCACGGAACCTTATATAGAGACTGACCTATTTGCCTATAATACGGCTATAACCATAGCGTTATGATATACCTTGACGGTCTTTATAGGAATTATAATTAATATAGGTGCTTCGCGCAAGTCTATAGCTGGCTATAGCTAATTCTAAGCCCTATAGGCCGTAGATAAGTCTATAAGTCTTAATATATTAACTAAGGGCTAAGTGACTGTCCAATTTGGGATTGGAGCCTCTACGTTTATTGGAACTATAGACGTTAACAGCCCTATAGGTAATGTATAATTCCATATTGTTAAAGCAGATACTTCTTTCCTACTTTGCTTAGTAGATATGGATAGACTCTATATTAAATACGATAACCTAAAGGACGTTATTATCACTCGCACTAAAAAGGTGCTAGTAGTTAGACGATTTGGCCACCTGTTTCTTATATAGAGCTTCTCTTTACAGTCTTATCTGGTTAAGTCTTTTAATGTAAACCCTTGCTACTTAACTAATATAGAGCTATAACGTCTATACCGTCGATTTGGTTACCTATTAGTTAATAGACTGTAAAAGCTTCTTAATAAGACTAGCCACGGCTATAATACTAATAGATCTGCTATTAAAGAACTAACTAGACTCTGCCACTACTGCTAGAAGTTTAGCAGATCTCTAAGTAGATTTTGCTTTACCTTATAAGACGACGTTAATTTTAATTACAATATTATTATTGATATTATGTATATTAGCGGCTCCCCCCTACTATATATAGTTGATAAAGCAACTTGATTTTAAGCTGGCAGATGGCTATAAGATACCAGCGCTAAGCACACTTAGGACATTCTATAAATGTGCTAGATTGACAGCTATTTAGGACTACTAGACTTAATTACTATAGACGCTAAAAAGAACTTTATTAGTAAGGAGTTTAAGCACTACGCTGCTACTATAGGAGTAACTATAAAGTTAGTTCTAGTCGAATTATACAATTCTATTGGAATGGTAGAGCGCTACTACGGTCCGCTATAACGAGCCTACCAAATCATTATAACTAAAATCCCTAAAATTAGCAAGGAGATAGCCCTATAAATAGCTTTTAAAGCTATTAATAACACGGCTGGCCTAGAAGGCCTAGTCCCTACACTCCTAGTCTTTAGAGCCTACCCCTAAATAGTTAAATTAGACGTGCTATTACCTTTAGTTATATAGCGAGCTGCGGCTATTAAGAAAGCAATGGTAGAAATCCAGAAGCTATAAGCTGAACGATAGATTACTGATGCTCTTAATATATAAAATGGATAATAAACTAATGCTATTTATGGCCTCCTACCTAGTTCGCCTGTCTTAGTTTAGAGAGAAGGCAATACTAGCTAAAGTGGTTATTAGGACGGGCTATATATGCTGCTTACTGTTAACGGTAAGACCTATACCATAAAGCTACTAAATGGGCCTATAACCTTCCGCTCTACGGTCGTGAAACCTTATCTACTAGACCTATAAGACTTAGTTAAACCACAAGAGTCTATTAAATTAGCTGAACCAGTACCTTCACTAGCTAAACCTTAATTATTACCTAAAGCTAAACCACAGCTACCGCCAAAGCGAGGCAGAGGTCGCCCCCGTAAATACCTATTACTTATAGCCGTCGCAGACACGGCTGTTACGGACGCTATAATAGACATAGGTGCTTTTACGGGTAATATTACAGATATAGCCAACATCGCTATCTACTTGCAGGACGATGATACCGTAGATATAGCTAACACTACTACTTACTTATAGAACAATGGTAACACCTAGTTTAGCGCTTTATAGCAAAAGGAGGTTACAGGCCTACTTAAGAAAGGTATCTTTAAGATTATTAAGCTATATAATATACCAAAGGGGGTCAAACTCTTTAATTTACGGTTTGTTAATAAGATTAAGGATAAGGGAACCGATAAAGCCTTTAAGAAATCATAACTTGTTATATAAGCCTATAATAATTTAGAGAAAGAGCTAGTCCTTACTTAGTTACTAACAATTTAATAAGTTAGCCAGCAGCTAATTCTCTATATTGCTGCTATACTACTGTAGATATAACTCTACCTCCGAGATATCTTACAAGCCTATGTCTAGTCTACTATAAACCTAAATCGCAAATTCTATATATAACCACCATATAAGCTAAATAAATAATTGGGAATTAATAAGGACTCTATTCTAAAGGTTATAAAGCCACTTTACGGAGTGCCTAAAGCTAGAAACTACTGGTTTAAGATCTACCATTTACACTATGTTAATTAGCCGCGAATGAACTAGTCCATATATAACCCTTGCTTACTTTATAGCAATAAACCTTTTAGAATTATCAGCTTACAAATTAATAATACACTGTTCCTTATAGATAACACCTTTATAGAGGCTAAACAAAGCGAACTATATAAGGCTAAATTTATAGCTAAGGAGTGAGAGTAATTAACCACTAATATACCAGTTAAGTTTAATGGAGGACTTATTTAATTAGTATAAGACGAGAGTATTACGTTGACATAAAAGCGTTAGTATAAGAACCTTGGTGTGGTTAACACTGTGCTGGTAAATAGTACTAGCTCTAGAGGAATTACGCGTGGCCTACTTATACTAAAGGACTAGTATATTGCTTAACGCGCTAAAGGAGCCTATATTGCCTTAGTCTGTTAACCAGAGGCTTTATTTAACTTATTCTTTGCTACCTAGGTAACTAATCCTAAAGAGGTAGATGTAAAGGAGTTAAATAAGCGCTTAAGTTAGCAGATTTAGAACTTATATAGAGGTCTTAAGTTTGTTAAATTGGAGGCCGGGACCCTATAGCTCTTAGTCTTTACGGACGCTTCCTTTACTAATAACAAGGACCTCTCTTTATAAATTAGCTATGTTATTATACTAGCTAACGCAACTAAGAAGGCCAATGTTATCTATTAAAGCTTAATTAAGTATAAAAGAGTTACTAGAAGCGTTCTGGCTTCTAAACTCTATAGAATGGCTTATAGCTTTGATATTACTATCGCCATTAAGTCTACGGTAGACAAGGTCCTACAGATTAACCTCCCACTTATGCTTTATACCAATTCTAAGTCACTATATAACTGTCTTATATAACTTAAAACCACATAAAAAAAGCGATTAATAATTAATGTAATGTGCCTACAATAAGCCTATAAACATTAGCAGATTACGGAGGTTAAATGGATTAATAGTAAAGCTAACCCTACGGACGCGATAACCAAGGGAAGCCTTATGTTGCCCTATAGCGACTTATTGACACGAACTAAGTTAATATATAGGCTGTAGGCTGGGTGGAGTATAAGGAGTAATAGAAGGTGGTTTATGGGTTATAATAGTACTAGGGCATACTACCTGCCGTATTCTACGGACCCTAAATTTAACTAGCTAATTAGGATTTTCTATCCCCGGGATAGAAAATTACTATTGGCTTGCTTACCACTAGCGCCTTAGCGGCCCTCGCAATATATTAACCTGCTACCTCTAATAATTCTTCTTCCTCTTTTCCTGTAAGAGGCCAGCCTAACCGGAACATATGATTATCTAATCGGCAGTGTCACAGGTAAGTAGAAGGTGAGTCAAAGGTAGAATGAGTTGCATATATTAAAGGACAAATGCTTTTAACCACTTCTATTTAGAGGCTAATTGCTGGTTCTTCTCTAGAGGATAACTAGCTTCCTATATAAACCTTCTAAGACACTAGTAAAACCTTTTGCCCCTATTTATCTAACTATGTCTCCTCTAGGACATACATGGGACATAGATAGGACATTAATAAAACCTCCTACTATCTTATCTGATATATACCTCCTGGAGGGTTCCGTTATAATTGCCTCCCCTTCTAGGGTCTTAGTCCTCTAAGACTTTACCTCTTAATAAACTCTTATAGAGTTCCAACTAAAACCACTAGGGAAGTTCTTCAGTGGAAAGATACTCTATAATATGGCTTATCGCCAGTTCTTTACTAGCGTAGGACTTTACTTTGTCTTTTATTCCTCCGCTCTTCTTCTACTATAGCTCTTTACAGTGCCTTCATAATGGAACTTTAATAATAATAATAAAAATTAAATGGGATTCACCTTCCTTATTATAAGAATTTGTTATAAGCTAATCCAAAGGTTGTCCTATATAACGCGTTAACTAGCTACTATCCCTATTTACCTAAAATGGGTCCTAATAATAACGTCTTAATATTAATTTCTTCTAGTTTATAAGCTGTTGTCTTTTACACGTCTTTTTATTAATAATACCATTCGTCTTGCCTTTTAGCAGACTGTTTTTTATTACATCTTAGCTTTTAGCTTCCGCATTTCTAGCTATTCTTTCCACTACTGCTCCGTTCTCTTCTTATAACGCGTCTGTAGGTAATAAGATCCCTATTTCATCTCTTTAATAATACTAACTTCCCATAGTATTCTCTCGCAATGGCTTATAATCATGCTACGCGTCCCTAAACTAGCGGCGGCGTTATCCCTACTCTATTGGCACTGCAGACCACCTCTATTACTCCTGCGGTGGTTTCTCTAAAGTGCTGCTGTTATTGCGTTTACGCGCTTACGTTGGACCTGTCCTATATCTATAAGATACCGCGCTCTAGTAAGAATAGATCTAAGTATTCCTACTATTATAGCTAGAAAAAGACCTATGTTCTAGTATTTCCCATTCTATTCTATTCTAGACTCCACTAACTATGTTAAATCCCCGCTATCTACGCGTATAAGGCTCGCCAGCTCTAACGCGCTATTAGGGATTTCCGTCTATATTAGAATAGTAAAAGATAGGGACGGAAGGTGTCTTCTATTACTTATAACCTTTTTAATTTAATAAGGGTTTCTACTGCTATAGAGACGCAGCAATCTTAGACATATAGTATCTAGGAGCATATATATAAGCAGCTCGTTCTTATAAATAATAACATTTATACTCTTGCGCGGGCCTTTCTAGCTAGGTAAGTCTCTGTAGTAATATATTTGGGAACTATACTAACTCTTTAGTTGTTAACTTTCTAATCCCAGCCTAGATGCTAATTTAGAGCCTAGGGATAACACTAAGAATAGTAATAAAGATAAACATTCTCCCCGCTAGTCCCCTAGCTGTGGTGGTTTATCTAGTTCCCGCCGCTTTAAGAAGAATGTTGGCAAGAATGCTAATGCTTTTAGGGATAGGAGTACTAATAATACTGCTAGCAATAACGTTAAGATAGAGGAGGAGGCTCCCATTACTACTTCTAGTATTTAAGTTGTTATCTTATTCTTTCTTTCTTCTTATAGAATAGCTTTATATAGTATCTCTCTAGTGCTTCCAGGATGCCCTAGTACTAGGAATTAACTTCATACTTCAGAAATGCCTCTATTTTTATTTTTAGTAATAGTCCGTGTAAAAGCAGCATACTGCTATAATCTCCGTATATAATAAATGGGTGGTGTTCTTATAGGTACTTTACAATTTCTTAAAATTTCTAAATCTTCGCTCTGTGTCTTTTTGGTTCTCTTTATATTATTAACTCTATTACGTATCTTTAGTATTAAACTAGATACTCTTTTTTTATCCCTTAGAACCCCTTCTGAATCCCTAGGGCCCCTTCTTCTAGTACTACTACTTATTCTTAAACAGCGTCCTCTTTAGACAGCATCCCTAGTAGTTCTTATATAGATCCCTATATCTTTCTCTTACAGGATTCTAGGATCCCTATTATAATAGCAAAACGTTCCCGTTTCTAATGCCTATACTAGACCTTATGGTTTTAATTTATAGGGTCTTCCTTATTATCTCATCCATGGTATATCTAGAACCGTTACTAAATCCTAATTTATAGTCTTTAGGAAAGTTTCAATTGCCATCTTATATCCTGGCTAAAGGTGCTCCTTAGGTTCCTAACTATTATACGCCTAAGAGTATCCTTCCTAATAAACCAAAAATTCGCGTTTCTTCTAACGCCATCTTTAGTCTAGAATATCTTCTATATTCCATTCTAGTTCCCCATTAATTTCACTAGGTAGGGGTGGTTCCACACCATCTCTTCTCTAGTATAACTCTAATAAGGAAACATAAAATGTGGGATATATTAGATATAATTTTGGCAATTCTAATTTATAGGCTTAATTTCCTTTAATTTTCCTAACTATCTTAAAGGGTCTAAGCTACCTATAGTCTAGCTTCTTCTTAATACATTTTGTCTAGATATTTTTTATAAATAGTAAGACTTCGTCTCCTATTTCAAATTCTTTAGGCATATATCCCTTATTATAGTACCTTTTTTATATAGCCTAGGTGTCTAGTAAATGCTTTTTAAGTTCTTCTCTACAAATTCTTATTTGCTTAATTCTTTCGGACGCTACCAGGGCCTCTCTTTTAGGAACAATGTCCTCAACATTCTAGGGGTCATTTGCTTTTACCCCAAATAGTACTTTATAAGGGGTTATTTTTATGCTACTATGGATACTTATATTATACACGTGTTGCGCTAGAGCTAACCACAATAGCCAATTATCCTGTTAATAATTAATATAGTAGCGGAGGTAGTATTCTAACAACGCATTTAGACGCTCCGTTTATCCGTCTATTTATAGGCAAAAGGCAGTGCTTATTTTTCGCCATATTTTTAATAGAAGACAGAATAAAGCCTAAAATACGCTATTAAATATGGTATCTCTGTCGGATACAATTCCCCTTGGCGTGCTAAATAAGAGCCACCGCTCCAAAAACAGGTCTGCCAGTTCCGCTGCTATAATCATTATTATAATAGCAAAATACCCTAAAAACTTTATATATCTGTTAACAATTACTAGGATAGTGTTAGCAACCTCTCCTATTCTTATTTTAGTAGGGGGTAAGCCTATTATAAAATCCATTGTTAATTCTAACATAGGTCCTTGCGGAATAGGAAGCACTAATAACTTGCCGTATAGGCGATGCCTAAATATCTATACCCTTTGGCACGTATTACATCTCAATATATAGTCCCTAACTTCTTTAGATATTCCATCCCAAAAGTATTTCCTTTAAACGGCCTTAAGGGTCCTATTAGCACCGTAATGACCCCTAAGAGGGTCGTTATAGAAGACCTTTAGAATTTTATCTTAAACCGTTTAGTCCTTTAGGACATATACAGCACCCTTAAAGCGCAACAGACCCTTTTAGTCTTGCTACTATAGCTTCTTAGTGACTCCAGCCAAGTTAGTCTCCACTATATCTTTCCACCTCTCCCCAGAAATAAAGGCGTCCCTTTATTATGCTTAAAGGAGAAGATCTGGAAAGGTTTTATATAAATCGCTTGTTTCCATTTCGCCCGCCACCATTACAGACCCTAAGCGTGACACGAGACGTTTTAAACTATTAGTGCCAGTAGATTCTCCTGCCGTTATACAGTATACTATACTGCAGATAGGTATCTCGCCTATCCCCTCTAAATCTGGAAACTTATAGCTAATACGCTATTAAGTCAAAAGTGCCGCGACACCCCTAGCACATCCCGCAGAATTCTTGCTAATTCTAGGGTACGCTAACTTTGTAACATCTGCTTAGTCTATAACCTAGTCCATAACTATATCCTACAGCTCTATTATTATAGTGCTTCGCAGCTGCATTGCTAGGACCTCTACCCTACTGTGGAATTCTATAGTTCTAGGGAAAGATTCTTCTTTCTAAGCAAATTTTGCAATATAGAAATTATTTCCCCTGTGCTATCCTAGATTCTCCTAGTCTTATAATCCGGACGTCTTAACAACCTATTAGCGGGATTTATCTTTCCTAGGCGGTACATAATCTTAAAGTTATACTACAATAGTGCCTCTACCTATCTAGCTTATCAACCGCTTAATACCTTTATAGTTATAAAGTATTCTAGGTTGTTATAGTCTGTAAGGACTTTAATAGGATAATTACTTCCTATACAATAATATTACCAGTGCTTTATTGCTATAACTATCGCGAGCAGCTCCTAGTTATACATTATATAATGCTACTCTATAGGGGTTATTTTCCTTAACCAAAACGCCACAGGATGCCATTCTCCGTCTTTTAATTAAGATATAATTGCCCCTAGGGCGAAGCTGGATGCATCTGTTTTAAGGTATATACGTAGCTCCTAGTAGAAGTGTATTAGGATAGGCACTAATATAAACAAATCCTTTAACCGGTCTATAGCCTACTTGGCAGCTTCCCTAAATATAAAGGGTCCTAACTTCTTGCCATCCTTAGATCTCTTTAGCAGATTAATAATTAGGAGCATTACTTATAAGTAATAAATAATAAACCTTTAGTAGAAGTTCACCGTGCCTACAAAAACCTATACTTCCCTAAACGTTATAGGGTATGGCTATTCCCTAATAGCGTCTACCCGGCTTTTCTCTATTAACACTCCGTTAACGCTAACAATAAAGCCTAGAAAATTAATGCTAGTAATATAGAATAAGCATTTTTTTAGGTTTATATAGAGCTTATGTCACAGTACGTGCAGAGGGTCAACGAGGTAACTATGACTGTGTATCATTGACAAACGATGTCGTGTGAGGATCTATGTACAGGAGACGAGGCAGGTATATATACGTGTTGCTCAGGGGT
>Ga0307507_10002785_pt1 | contig 35650 bp, 36 predicted proteins | sample 7_EM_MG_FD_207223 | JGI IMG/M metagenome (GOLD analysis project Ga0307507, IMG submission 207223) | Populus trichocarpa ectomycorrhiza microbial communities from riparian zone in the Pacific Northwest, United States - 7_EM | ecosystem: Host-associated > Plants > Roots > Unclassified | place...
TTTTTCTTCATCTTCTTCTCACAAACCCTCCAGCTTTCTAAAGAAATCATTCGTCACTTCCTCATGAACCCACACACCAGGCTCCGGCTGCTGTCGGAGCGATTGCCGTGAGTCCGTTATTGGAACTTCTAGTGTCTTAAGCTGGGTTTATAAATTCTCTGCTTTGCCTTGCGTGTGCTGGATATTTTCTCTCTTTGCTGTTAAGTGGGGGGGTTGGTTTGAGCGTTGACTCAGTCGCTGTCCGAGTGTGCCGGTTGGTCGGTATCGTAGCAAAAATGTGGATGGCCTGCCTCTTTGTGAAGGATCCGACCGGTACCAGAGTTGGGGTTGGCGGGGGAAGAAGGTGTTTCATGGTAGTGGTGGGGGTATGGGAGATAATAATATGGTAGCACGAGATTGTGCTATTTTTTTTTTTTTGTGGGGAAGGATTGTCTTGGGGGATTGGATTGAGTGGGTTGTATTGTATGATATTGAGTTGCTTTTGCTGACGCCGGGTATGGACGGACGGACAGATGGATGGACCAGAGTCTGTCGGTTGGTGTTAACTTAAGCCCTGGTCAAGTTCCGTATCACACTGACCCGAGTCCGAAAAGCCACACCTATCGTGTCATGGCCTGCCACCAAAAGAGAGGCACTACCCGGGGAATCGAGTGAAAACCTGTGAAAATAATTTCCATGGAAAGAAAGCGAGGGATTGGCGGGCACCACCGCCCGGGAAATACCGATATGCGGTTGAAAGTGTAAAACCCTCACATAGAATCACCATGTCTTTGGCCCATCATAGAGTTGTGAACGAAAATTTTTTAAAAAAAAAAGGGGAAAAAGGAAGAGTAAACGCAGTCTATCTTATATTAGACTTTTCCTTCTATCATAGACAGGAAGCTTTTCTGTGTGCTGGTCCGCTCTGGCTTAAAAGTGGTACGATATGTTTTGAATTGGTTGTTGTGCCAAGGATTGCGGGAGGAAAATCACTTAAAAAGCTTCACTCCATCACTTTGTCTTGGGAAGATTGTATGGAAATTTTAAATTTCTGTGTTGTTTGAGGATAAAAAAGACAGGCGAGGGCATCGTACTGTATTTGAATGGTTTTCCAAGATTCAGCGTAGGAAAATCATTGATACCGGTATGGCAAAAGAGTTGTCGGCCACGCCCGAAACTATGCTTACTCACGAATTACAAAAGTGAAGATCATATGATCTCAATTCAAGAATTTTGATCGGGTGACGGTCCCTGACAACCGAGATTCTTCCGAGGGCGAGTGACGAATGGGTGGGAGATCTGGCTGGAATTGGCAGGACCCTTTCTTAGTTGGAAGAGGTATGGTGAAAAAAGAAAAAAGAAAAAACCTCATTTTTTTCACATAACCGGCTTTAACTTTTTCCTCTACCGCCGCCGCCACCACACACCTCGCAAGCTCTTTTTTAACTCTCCTTTCCACACAGCACGAGTGCGCACTAAGGTTATCGTCCGAGGTCAACTGTAACGCATCACGGAAACTACTGCTGCTGCTTCTCTGCCTTGCTTTACCCTGTCAAGATAATTCCGCGGAGCACGTGAAAACAAACGAAGGTAAAATGTTAGCGACACGTCAAATATTGCGATCCCAGCGGCTGGTGGCACCACTACCACAGCTGCTGCGAAGGAGGAGGGCCCTCCTGAATCCGAGGGATTTCCACAATACGCCTTCCCCATGTGTTCGGCGTAGCTGGAAGAGTCTTGGGCCGTTGGTTACCGAGCGGGAGTTGGAATCCATGGGGCTGCCGATGGGGTTTGGTAGCGGGGAGGCTCATTTGAAGGAGACTTTGGAGAAAGTGGGGAGTGTCGCAGCAGGTATGGCCTCCTGCAAGCTGTGCGAAGGGTAGGAAGCTGATAACGCGGGTGGTGATAGGAATGGGTTATAGGATAGGCCCGTTGGATCAATATGAGATGTGGGTTGGTGGGGGTCGATTGAAGGATGATCAACATCAAAGAGGTGAGTAAACAAAAAAACCTTCTCAATTGTATACCGCAAGGCTCTGGATATTGGGTTGCAAGGTAATCGCTCTGCTAACAGGAGCTGTTCTGGCGATTAATAGACATTGTGCAAGAGCTTCAGGACCTTCACGAAAAGCTCAAAGTGTACAAACCGCCAAGTGTTGTGCATCCCATCCTCGAATCGTTAGCCTCGCCTCCAAAGATGTCGTTTCTTAGCACGCTCCTCCAATATAAACCCCCATCCACGGTATCAACACAAATCCCGGAAGACCTCCCTCAAGGGTTATATCTCTATGGCGACGTTGGATCGGGCAAGACCATGTTGATGGACATGTTCTATAACACGCTTCCACCAAACATAACGTCTAAAACCAGAATTCACTTCCACCACTTCATGCAGGATGTGCATAAGCGACTGCACAAATTGAAGCTCCAGCACGGTCCGGATTTCGATGCGATACCCTTCGTCGGGGCAGATATAGCCGAATCCGGATCAGTGTTGTGTTTCGACGAGTTCCAGTGTACCGACGTTGCAGACGCAATGATTCTGAGGCGATTATTAGAGTCTCTGATGAGCCATGGCGTAGTCATGGTCGCAACGAGCAATCGACATCCGGACGATCTGTATAAAAACGGTATCCAAAGGCAATCCTTCATCCCTTGCATAAAGCTGCTGAAGACAAAACTCACGGTTATAAACCTGGATTCCCCCACCGATTATCGAAAGATGCCTCGACCCGCCAGCGATGTCTACCATCAAGGCCTCGGCCCCGATGCGCTGACCCATGCGAACAAATGGTTTAGCTATCTCGGTGATTCCGAAGACCCCCCTCATCCCGCTACTCACAGGATCTGGGGAAGAGAGGTGAACGTCCCCTTAGCGAGTGGCAAAGCCGCCCGATTCAAGTTTGATGACCTCTGCGGGAGGCCTATGTCCGCTGCCGATTACCTCGAGCTATGTAGGCACTATGAGACGTTTGTTGTCACGGATGTTCCAGGGATGGATCATAAGAGTAGAGACCTCGCAAGGAGGTTCATCACATTTGTAGACGCGGCTTATGAAAGTAAGGTCAGTGCAATATAAACCCTCCTCTTCCCCTCGACCCCTTCTACTCCTATCTCGAGATAGGACGTATGAGTGTGTGTATGTTGTGAGACAAGGATATTAACGAAGAAACCTCCAACGATGCTTAGGCTAAACTGGTCTTGACAACTGCTGTTCCGTTATCTCAACTATTCGTCTCGGCCGCCGAGATCGATGCCGCGAAGGAGGAGGGCGAGGGGCATGATCTAGACGCGAGTATGAGAAGTCTCATGGACGACTTGGGACTTAATATGAAGATGCTGAAGAATAGCAGTATTTTCTCCGGAGACGAGGAGAGGTTCGCTTTCGCGAGGGCTCTTAGCAGGTTAAGTGAAATGGGAAGCAGGCAGTGGGTTGAACGGTAATGATATTTATTTCTTCAGCCTTTTTTTTCTTTTTTTTCTTTTTCCATCTTGTCAAGTTAGAGGGGAAAGGATGTTATGTTATGTGAGATTCCCTTGCCGTGCTTGCGTAATTCTTTCTTTCCTTCTGTGCCGACTGGCGGGCTGGCCGGGGGGTGGGTGGGTGGTGGTTGGTTGGTTGGCTACTATTTACCGTTGATAAGTTTGGGGCGATAAGGATAGTAAGCAAACGTATATTACGAGCACAACTGAATTAATATACAGTATCATCTATCATAATATTATCATACCTTGGGATAAATCCTCCGATAAAGTGTTTTGTTTTTTTGGAAGTACAGTACTTATCTTGATATCGTGGTTTATCCGTAATATTAGTGTGTTCTGTATATTATACTCCCGTGACATAGGTAAAACCCGCCCACCAGATCTTTACCACACAGCCCACAAGTAAGAATCCGTCCCCCCCAATTCCCCCTGCTAACACCCACGTTCCTCCTTACCCGATTTCCCCATCTCTCCCCAATGCGCTGTAGCTCAAATGTAAGTTGCCGTATCGGACTAGGCGCTCAGTTATATATACCGGTAGTGCTCGACTGCCTCGGATAGGAAGGGAAGGTGCAATAGTATTTTGAGCTATTCTGGGGGCGGGTCTGCTTTTGCGATTTTAGTTTACTAGCGTTGATGGGTGGGGTTAGGGTTTGAAGTTTAGTAGCGGTATAGTGGGTCTTGTTATCAACTTCTTCCTCTTTTTTCTTCTGTAGAAGAGCGAAGCTCAATACAGTAGTAGCAATGAGGGTATAGCGATTGCTGTGATATAGCGATTGGCTCGCGGAAGATCTGAGTCTCGAAAGCCCTGCCTGTAGCTGGGGACGGTTTCTGAGACGGACCGTTTCACGTCAGGCTTGGGAGAGCAGTGCTTGGCAGGAACGGTTGCTCTGGTAACCGACCGCTGGGAGAGGGCAACAAACAAAACAACCTGGCATGCATCTCGCCATGCCTTGCAATCTGGTCTCACAAGACATTCATAGTCGACCAGCTGTCTCTTTTTTCCCCTCCCACTTCCGTCTTCAACAACTATTCGTACCAATTTTTCCTCCACTCCTCTCTTTTCTCCATTCCTCACGAGCCCTTTGCGGAGTGTTTCGCTAACGAATAGTTGCACAATTCCTGCATTCCGTTTCGGCGTTTCCTTTTTTCACCGTCTCATTCCTTCTTTCTTCATTGTTTGTCACTCACTATTAGGAGGCATTCTTGAACAAAAAGATAACAATACTCTCAACAAACAATGGGTGATCCGTACGGATCCTCGGGGCCTCCGGGTTACTCTTCTGTCCCTCCTGGATACGATCCTGACGATAATTCACATCCTCATAGTTCGCCTGCTGGTCCTCAGATGAGATTGTTGGGCAATATGGACGATCAGCTATATACTACGTATGCCCCTCGGATCTTGAATGCATTTTCTGTTTGTGTGCTAATTTATTGGCTAGGCCGAGTACACCTCATCGCTCTTACCATCCTAACGATTCCTACCGAGAGCTTCCGCCAGCGGAGAGCTCGACTGGTCCTTCGAGGGGTACTCCCGCAATTGCGTATAACCCTTCACAATCTCCTGCTCCAAGGTATCACACACCGGGTAGAGCACCGCCTTCCTCTGTCGATTACGATGTTGCGCCAGTTTCGCCGACTCCCTCGAGAAGAGGTGCTGGTGGATATGTCACATACTCTCCTTCTGTTGTGTCGCGCAATGGAGGTCGTCCGTGGACCCCGTCTTCCAATGGTGGAAATGAGAGGCCTTGGACACCTTCGTCCAGAGGTGGGATAGAGAGGTCTTGGACGCCTTCGCGGAATAGCGATTGGCAGCGTCCACCTCCGGCTTCGGTGCCGTATGAACCAGTTGATATCAATGGATCCCCGAGACCGGGGACTCCGACTTCAATCAGATCGAGGTACAGTGGCACTTCCTCTAGGCGGCCGCCGCCCACACACCCTCGGTACTCGAAGGGCCCTCCTCCTCCGCATGGGCGTGGATCTGTTTATTCGGATGAGACGGCAATTCCTATTTCTGAGCCTGGGGATTATGGATATACGGATGATGAATCAGTGTTTGGGCCTCAGGGCTCTAAAGGATCATTGGATCTCGACCGCGAACGTACGCATACAATGTCAGGGGAGTCTTTCCAGACGGAACGCACTACGACTGCCGAGGAGGAATTGGACGAGAAGCCCGCTACAACCAAGACGGCTGTTGGAGCCCATTTCGGACCCGCACCAAAGGCCCCGCAGACCCGTCGTGGCCTTAACAGACAAGCGCTCATGACGAGAAAACAGGTTAAGCTTATTAACGGTGAGCTGATCTTGGATTGTAAAATCCCTACGATCTTATACTCTTTCCTCCCGCGAAGAGATGCTACCGAGTTCACGCACATGCGCTACACCGCCGTGACTTGTGATCCTGATGACTATGTTGAGAGGGGCTACCTCCTCAGACAGAACATGGATGCCACCCGAAGAGAAACGGAACTTTTCATCTGTATCACAATGTACAACGAAGATGAAATGAACTTTACTCGTACTATGCATGGTGTTATGAGGAATATTGCCCACTTTTGCTCTCGCAGCAAGTCCAGAGTGTGGGGGAAAGACGGGTGGCAGAAGATAGTCGTCTGTATCGTGGCCGACGGGCGTAAGAAAGTTCATCCTAGGGTTCTTGATGCGTTGGCTGCCATGGGAGTCTACCAGGCTGGCATTGCGAAAAATTCCGTTAATGGTCGTGAGGTTAAGGCGCACGTTTACGAATACACGACTCAGGTCTCCCTAGACTCTGATTTGAAATTCAAGGGTGCCGAAAAGGGTATCGTTCCTGTGCAGATGATTTTCTGTCTGAAGGAACTGAACGCCAAAAAGCTCAACTCTCATAGGTGGTTTTTCAACGCTTTTGGTGCTACTCTCAATCCTAATGTCTGTATTTTGCTTGATGTTGGGACGAGGCCTGGGCACGACAGTTTGTACCATCTCTGGAAGGCGTTCGATACAGACTCCAATGTCGGCGGTGCTTGCGGTGAGATCAAGGCGATGAAAGGAAAGGGGTGGATGGGATTGTTCAACCCACTTGTTGCCAGTCAAAACTTTGAGTATAAGATGTCGAACATTCTCGACAAACCGCTGGAGAGTGTTTTCGGATACATTACTGTTCTTCCTGGAGCTTTGTCCGCCTATCGTTACCACGCCTTGCAAAACGACGAGAGTGGGCACGGTCCACTGAGTCAATACTTCAAGGGAGAGACGCTTCGGGGCAAGGATGCCGATGTCTTCACCGCTAACATGTATCTTGCTGAGGATCGTATCCTGTGCTGGGAACTCGTGGCCAAGAAGAATGAGCGATGGGTCCTGAAATATGTACGAAGTGCTACTGGAGAAACAGACGTTCCAGATGCAGTTCCAGAATTTGTCAGTCAGCGCAGAAGGTGGCTTAACGGAGCATTCTTCGCAGCAATCTTCTCATTGGCGCATTTCAAACAGATCTGGGTCACGGATCATACGGTTATCCGGAAGGTGTTGTTGCATATTGAGTTCATTTATCAGTTTTTCAGTTTGTTGTTTACATTTTTCTCGTTGGTATGTTTTTTTCCCCCTCGGCCTTGATGATCTCGATGGCGGATGCTAACTGTTGCGATAGGCAAATTTCTATCTCACGTTTTATTTTATCGCAGGCAGTCTTTCGGATCCGAAGATGGACCCATTCGGTAAGGGATGGGGCGGTAGGATCTTTACAATCTTGAGATTTATGTGTGTGCTCTTAATATGCACACAGTTTATTTTGTGTATGGGCAATCGCCCACAGGGGTGAGTTCGCTCCGTTCTTCACAGGTCATCACTCGGGATACTGACTAACTGATGATCAGAGCCAAGCGAATGTTCATGTCTTCTATGATTGCCTACTCGGTTATCATGGCTTATACGACTTTCTGTTCATTTTATATTGTTATCGGGTCCTTCTCGGGTGGTTTTGGTGGCCAGAAAACAGAGATCAAGATTGGCGATAATATCTTTACCAATTTGATTGTTAGCACGGGAAGTACGATTGGCGTTTATTTCTTGATGAGCTTCCTCTATTTCGATCCTTGGCATATGTTTACGTCCGCACTCCAATACTTTATGATGTTGCCGAGTTATATTTGCACTCTCCAGGTCTACGCATTCTGCAATACGTGAGTGGTTCATTTATTCCTACTCAATTGGGGTTGGTCGAATACTGTAGCTGATAACAATAGCCACGACGTCTCATGGGGCACCAAGGGAGACAACGCAGTTTCCGTGGATCTTGGAGCGGCCGTTGGATCAAAAGGCGACACTGTCGAATTGGAAATGCCATCTGAGCAACTAGATATCGATTCCGGATACGATGACGCGTTGCGCAATCTCAGAGATCGATTGGAGGTTCCGGTGGAGCCTATGACAGAGGGTCAAATCAAGGAGGATTACTACAGGGCTGTCAGAACTTATGTCGTCGTCGTATGGATGGTTGCCAATGCAATCTTAGCAATGACCGTCACGGAGGTTTACGGGCTCACTGGTATTGGGGGTAACTTTTACCTCAAAAGTAAGCCTCTCCACCTTTATACATTACTGGCATCTATCTATTTGTCTCTTGCGCGGTGATGACTGACTATGTGCCTTTCTGAATTGATTTAGTCCTCCTCTGGTCCGTCGCCGCACTGGCTGTTTTTAGAGCCCTGGGATCTAGCGCGTACTTGGTACTCCAGGCCATCCATTCCTTCGTCGAAGGCCGCATGAAGTTAGATCCAAAGACCTTCACGGATACATTCCAGCCACCGTGGAAGAGAAAACTCAGATTGGCCGGCGTGAGTCAGAGTAATCTTGGAAGACCGTAGTTTACGCATAATGTTCCGTAGCCCTTTGAAGTTTTATTTATTTCTATAATGATTTTGTTTTCCTTACTTTACCGAATTCTGCGGAAATAATGCCATGAGTGATGTGTATCTGTCACTGCCTGAATAGCGTGGTGAGAACTGGAGGAGAGGGGTGGGCGTGGGAGGGTCATATCATTTCATTATGTCGATAGGGGGTTTTTTTTTTGAAACTTGAGTTTTCATTTCAGAATGTTTACCTGGAGTAGATTTCGTTTTTTTTTTCCATATCCGTTTCATTTGGCATGATATCCTCCCTCATCTATTGACCCCGATATGATTGTTGGAATATGTTTTTTCTTTTCCTTTTTTTTCCTGGTTTATTAGGGTCGGGACTGGGATTGGGTGGGATTGGGGTGGGAGGTTGGGACACGGTTGGTAGGTATGATATGATAATGATAAGTATAGTAGGTATTATAGTTTAACTTGTGCGAGTTTGAATTCGATGTATTTAATTAGGTGTGATATGCAGGGAACAAACAAAAGGAGGGGCTTGAGGGTCTGTCTTGTTTGTGCGGTATGTACTAGTAATGTGGCATCGCTGTCAGATCTGAAGCAGCGGGGGGTTAAAGATCAAATGTCTCTTTTACACAGTGGATGGATGATGGTGTTCCTGGGGAGTGTATGTTTATTCCGGTTGGCTAAGTTTGTGGTATACGTCTGCGCTGGGAGAGTGCTCGTCAAGGTTTCTTGGGATACGCATTATTCTGTATGATATTAAAGGATTAGCATTCGATTCCGTATGGGTCTTTTCAAGCGGGACCTATCATACTTTTGGTTGATACAGTATTTTTCCTTATTCTGGTTCCGGTGCTAGAAGGCATATATATTTTTTTTCCCAAGAGAAAGTTTGTTATTGGGTAATAGTTATATTTTTGCCAGTGAAAGAAGGAAGGAATGTGAATAAGCTGTGGAAGGAGTGAATGTAGTATCATATAATACTTGACGATTTTTCATTCGCAGTGTAATGGGAACTAACTGCTAATCCAGGTTTATACTATATGCAGCCCACGGTATTGCAATCCCGGGGTATCATAACCCAACTCATTCCGCCTATCCCGCAGTACTAGTACTAGTACATCTGGGAAGTGGCACCCGCAACTGTTTGGAGAGGTGAATGGGCTTAGACTGGTGGTGGAGAGATTAATATTCGTGCTGCGTATAAGAATGTAGGACTTTGGAGGGTGGTATTAGGTAGGAGCAGGAGGAGCAGGAGGAGGAGGAGGAGGAGGAAGAAGAGGGGAGAACTGCAAATGTAAATAGCCATCTTTAGCAGCTATAGTAGTGGGTTTTCAACTATATAATTATGAACAAGGAGATTTGTAGAGTGGTCAAGGGCCCAGTAAATACTTGAGATTATAGAGGAATTTTAGAGAAAAGTGTACCGTAAAAACTCGAATAATTGCACCGTGTGCTATGTAGTCCGAAATTTCCTCCTCTGGAAAAGGGGGCGAAAACACACCAAAAAACATGCCCCCCGAGACCAAAAAAAGACAGACCTTATGATACTAGGAGAGGCAAGTCCAACGTCCTAGCACATGGTCCAATTATTCGAGTTTTTACGGTATACTATTACCCTCTAAAGGGTATGATACTAATTTGTACACTATTCCAAGTATGATAGTACTATATTTCAACTGCGATAAACCTTAACTTATATTCTACCCATCTCAAAGCCGTCCTACTCTCGTTTTTGCAAGAACAGGAAGAAGGCCCAGAACCTTTCAACACTATGGACAAAAAATCAGCACAATGGAGGAACGAAAAATGGGCAAAGGAAATTGGGTAAAGTTTAGGCCCTGTTTGGCACCCCACCATATAAAAAAAATGCCATCTTTCTTAAAAACTCCATTAATTTTTTCCTAAAACGCAAACTCCTTTGGCCAATATGTATGAAAACATCCATATCAAGATGGTAGCCACCATTCTGACTATTGTAGTGAAAGGAGATATCCAGTAGAAGGCCTCTGAGTTGAGCTATAATCAAAAAGGTGCGGTGTTGCAATATTTGATTTGCAGCGGAAATGCCATAAATAATTTTCTTTCGTCTCTCCTCTTCTTATATAAAGCATTTAACAGATTTTTCCCGCCCGGTTGGTGGTTTTTCCCTTTTACAACGGGGCCTATGTATTATACAAGTAATTTGAGATCTAACTGATTTTAGTTATGGTCGCTGACTTTGACATTTTTACTTTCGGGATGTTTCAAGTTCTCTATTTCTTTTTATTATTATTATTATTGTTATTATAGTTTTTAGTTTTTAGTTGCCATACTTTACCATGGTTGCCATGATTTAAGAACCAAGAACGAAAAAAAAAAGCTAAGTTAATAGTTCAATCTCGTGCGGGCGGGGTGATACATATCGTACATACTTTCCGAGTTATTAGTGACCGGAATTTACACCTATTTATTATACCAGAAAGTTATTTAATTGTGAAGAGGTACAGTACTGTGAGCTGGGTTGTGGTGATGGTAATAATACCGCTATCATACCAGCAGCTCAGACCGCGAGCTTACGGGCAGGTAAAGTTAAAGCTAATCTACTAGTATGGTGATATCGTAACTCACAATAGACTAGGGCTCAGGACAAGCAGGTTACATACGCGCTTGTTAATCCAACGCGTTGTTCGTTCTTGGCATCCTGGTTAGACCTTTATCTACTTAACCGTCTACCACCACCCAAAACTTCTTCTTTCTTTCATTGTTTACTTGTTTTTTCCTCCGCGGAAGGAAGAAGAAGAGTGGCCATAACAACAACAATAACAACTAATTGAGAGATAGTATACGGTACTTTTTCTTTTAATAACATCATCTCATCTCATCTCATCTCCCTATCCACCCCCAATCAATCCAATTCCTACTACTACCACAGCTATGCCACCCAAACGCCGAGTACCAGCTCAAACCCTCAGCGCGCACATCGAATCTAGCGATGAAGGGAGTGATAAAGTTGAAGGTACGTCTCATAATCCATCCACTTAATTATCGTTCGACAATTAACCTACTTGCACTAGCTACAGCCCTTCCCGAAAATGTCCCCGTAAAACGTTCCAGTAGGAGGGCCGCCGCTACCACTACCACTGCGACTGAGACGATAATAGTAGCAGGTATGGACAAGAAAGGGAAAAAGTCAACAGCAGCGGCAGCAGGAGGAGGGAGGAAGAAGAAAGCTGCAGTGAATAGAGTCGAAGAACCGACTGAAGATGAAGACGTTCCCGGTGCCGTGGAAGGAGATGATGGCGAGGACGGTGAAGAAGATGAATTGGAAGCTCTGCCAGTAAAGGGCAAGAAGAAGGGGACCACGGCTGGTGGGAAGAAAGCTACAACGGCAGCAGCAGCAAAGAAAGCAGCAGCAGCGGCAGCAGTGAAGTCTAAGCCGAAACGTGGAGCTAAGAAGGTTGAAGTTGAAATTGAAGAGGATGATGAAGGAGAGGAAGCGACTGAAGAGGAGGTGGAAGCTCCAGCACCAGTCAAGAAAAGAGGTGGTGGGAGGAAAGCTGTGCCGGTGGCGGCTGCTGTTCCAGCTGAAGCGGTAGCAGCACCAGTGGTGGAAAAGAAGAAGCGTATGACGAAGAAGGAGAAGGACGCTGCCGCCGCTGCTGCTAAGAAGGCGGAAGCGGAGGAGCAAGAGAAGGAGGTGGAGATTGCCGAGACACAGTATACGCCTATGCAGCTTGACAAAGACGCGGTGGATAGTGAGGATGATGTGATGGAGGTTGAAGCGACACCAACGCAAGTCCACTCTGCTCCCGCCGCTGCTTCGAAGAAGGCCGCTGCTGCTACTGTGAAGAAGGCGCGTGCGTCAAAAGCCAAGGGCGGGGCCGCAAAAGCCGCTGAACCTGAGGTAGTTGAGGAAGACGATAATGACGATCTATCGCTCCCGGCGAAACCTCCAACTCCCGTCGTCCCAAAGAGGACTGGCCGTGGAGCTGCTAGTAGCGCAGCAGTAACAACAGCAGAGGCGGGGGGTGCAGGTACCGAGACAGAAGCCTACAAATCTCTCGAAAAGGACTTCCGCGAATTGGAGGCCAAGTATAAAAAACTCGAGTACGTGCGCGAGACAGAGGTCGAGCAGACATTCGCAAGGTATCGGAAGAATGCCGAGAAGAAAACTAAAGGTTTTCCCCTCCCCTCCAGATCTCCCCTAATACGGGCTATTACTAAAGATTGCGATAGAAGCGGACAAGATCATCGACTCCCTCCAAACAGACCTGAACGCTCAAGCTCTCTTGTCTAGCGAATCCAAAGCCCTCAAAAAGGAGCTCGCCGCGAAGAAAGCCGAACTGACGAAATTGCAGGGCAAGGTTCAGGAATTGCAGAGGAATCTGCAGGAGCAGCAGAATGAAGCTAAAGTCTTGTCGGCGAAGTTGCTTGTCGCTGAGAATAATAGTAAGCGTAACGCTGTGGCGGTTCCGGGGAGTGCGGTTAAGCCGAAGGGCGGCCTAGGCGGCGGTGCTAGTGGCGGGGGAATGGCGGCCGCGGGACAAGCAGCGGAGGAAGCGTGGATTGCCAAAGTCAAGGAGGAGTTGTTCCAAGACTTGACCGGGCTACTGGTCATGAACGTCAAGAAGGAAGCGCGAAAGACGGTGTTTGAGTGTTTGCAGACTAGTTCTACTGGTGGTTCGTCTCCTCTTCCCCCAATTTCTATTATAGGATACATACATCTGTCTACTTATCTATGACTAACAAAAAAACTTAGTAACAATACACTTCAAACTCCAAGTCCCCGACTCCCTCTCCACCACCGCCTCCTCCTCCTCCAACTCAAGACACCAGCGTAAACCCTCCGTGCCCCCAGACTCCAAACCTGCAGCGGATGAAGATGAAGATGAGAGTAGGGGCGAAGTCGTTTACGTCCCCCTGCTAGATCAGCAACGGGATAAAGCCGTCATCGCTGTGCTCCCAGATTACCTGAAGCTCGAGATTGGCTTCAAGAAGGAGCAGATGAGCGACTTTTTTGCAAAGATTACGGCTTTCATGATGAACATGAAGACTAAGCGGGTTCTCGGCGACGATTCCGAGGAAGAGGAGGGTGATGATGACGATGACAATGAGGAGGAGGAAGGGGAGGAGGAGGGCAAAAGCAGGAGGGGTGATGACGATGATTATGACGAGAAAGTTGGAGATGCTTAGTTAATTGGGGTATGCTATGGACAGGTGGGATTAGATTGGAACACGATATCTTTGTTCGTGTGGGATGGAAATCATTTATTTTTTTTCCCTTCACTTCCCTTCGCTTTTCTTCCTTGCATAAAAAGTTAGCGTATTGGGGTCTTTTTCTTTTCTTTTTTTTCCCGTCTTTTCGTCCCTTTGCATGCTTGTCCGTCCGGCTCTGCATCCAAGAGGGAGGCCGAGTGAGACTTTCTATCTCTTCTCCTTCTGGTTAAGTCTGTTAGTCCGCCTTGCATTGAACATCTGAATTTCATTTTTTTCTTCTTTCCTCTTAGGGGAAAAAGTAGAATCCCCCCACAAACCACTTAGTAATCCCCGTTCTTACTGGGCCAAATCTAGGAACCAAGTGTACCATTACAAAAAAAGTAATATGCCGGACTAGACTGGAGCGCTGGGCCCCCCACCTTTCAAGTAGTTACACAGAAGTTGGAAGCTCAGAAGATTCGGAATTGACTTGACCTCGCAATGTTTCGCAACTTTGGTTCGTTCATTTAATGACGTGGGTAGGTTATACCCTGCCACTTGGATCCATCCAGCGGGAGGCGAGGGAGTGGGTTCGGTCGGCCTGTTTAGCATTATATGTCAATTGTAAGGCAGGTAAGGCTGGGTAAGCATGCGCGGTGAGTAAGAAATCACATTGCGAGAGGAATTTTCGAAAGGCAGATCCTGATATTTCCTTTGGTTGAAGGGAGAATTGATCCACCTATCAGTTGACGCCACTTTATATTTTCTCTTGCCTTCCTTTTTTCTTTTTTTCTTTCTTTCCTCTCTCTTAGCTCAATCTGGCTATTAAATTTCTAAGGAAGGGATTGATTATTGTGATTATGGTGATTGTGATGATAATGGTGATGGGGATGAATTCCTCAGGTACTTTCGGGGGGCAAAAAAGGGACGTTGTCAATGTGCCAGACGTAGGAGAATAGTGCAATTCATCCTCGCCCTGAACACAATGTCCGGGATAGTTGCCGTTAGCTTGTGCCGATTGACGATGTCTTTTTTTTTTTTTTTTGATTGCTGGCAACTTGTGTGGCTCAGGGGTAACGGTCAGTCCTCTTGCTATGCCAGTCAAACGGCCTTGCGGTGGGTATCTGAGCTTCGGTTGGGGAGCTGGCCATTCCGGGACGTAGTTGGTCGGTGTATATCTGGTGATGTACAGTATATACTGTGCAGTATAGTTCTCGCGCTTGCTGTCGGTGGTGGGGCTCTCTGTGACCGGCGAGCGTGTAAAATTGTCTTGCTCCGCATTCATTTGAGGATCTTGGCTGGCGGAAAATATGATCATGTGGTTACTATTGGGAGATTTGAGAACCTCAGGTTACCTGACAAAGCCTATCATGCATTCCCATATTCGATGAGGTAAGCGCGAATCCATTGGGCAATCCAATCCAGGCGCGTGCTACTGGAACCCATACCCCACTACCAACGTGTGCTTTTGCTGGAGGTGATGTCAGCATCTCTGGGTAGCTGCCGTGGTAGTCGCACCCGAGGGGTAGTTTTCTTCGTACGGTAATATGTATCTCGTTCAGACGGCGTTATAGATCGGAGACGGGATCCCACGTTATCTCACCGAAGCCATGCGCAGCCACCACGAAGTCACATCAGCAGAGAAGGCGCTCCTATCGATGTGATCGACTGGAGCGGGCTGCCACAGGGACTGAAGGGTTAGTAATGTGCTTGACTGCTAGGAGAGACTTGGACTTTGACGATGGTTTCCCGAATTGACAACGGTCGATGTTTACTCGTGGGGTTGTCTTAGGACGCCACAAGGATTTACGGGTACCCCGCCGAAACCCGATGCGAGCTGAAGAGGAGACGGGGGAAGTCTCCTTTCTCCGGAGGCCTGGTGTTTCCGCGATAGTAGGCGATAGAGCTTCTGTGTCCTTTGAGAGTTGGGTCGGCTTCCACGCTTTCCTGACTCGCCAGCGCTGCTTTGCCGAGGGTTCTGTTCTCATGTAAAACCGGGAGCTTGAATTTCGGGTTGATTCTTGCACTGGGCGTACTTCTTCGTGGCCTGGATAGCAGGAGAAAAGGCGGGCGCAGGCCGTTATACCTTCAGACTACTCTGAGTCGTTCTGAGGGGTAGATGTCTTGTGATTCGCTGATTCCTAGGTTTCTAACTGGTCGATAACAAAATCACAATCTTGCGCTATCAGCTTCCAGATAGCCAAGATTGCAACTCGAGGTGTTTGTTAGACATGTTCAAATGGAATTGATACCTGTAGCCAGGCCAGATCCGCCCCCGCGCTTGTCTCGAGTGATCTATTATGATTCTGCTTGAAAGCAAATGTTGGCCCGAGATCAGCAAAAGAAAAATATCAGACTCTGGAAGGCTCTAAACACATAACACGTCCAGCTCCTTAGAGCACAGATAAAATTTCATCCTGGGAACGCCTAATCCGTGTGTGCAAGCAGGAGCTCCTTGGGCTGGTAGCAGCCCGAATAGATACCATGCCGAGTGAGAACCTATGGCGTCACCAGGAATGCAGCGTCAAGAGAATTTGAGTGGGATGTGTTGTAAGGCGATGTCACCCGGTCCTAACCCCCACGTGTGCCCCCACGGAGAGTTCGGTCAGCCTGCTAGTGCTTCCAAACATGCAACGTCAATACGGTTTCGGAAACGACGATAAGTGTGTTTCAGGTGGGGATGCTGCCAATGAAAATCATCACTATTTGATACTTTTTCGGTTATCTTTCCGTGCTCTGGATTCTGAGGAAGGGGCTAAATGGCTTGTTATTCGTCTCGATGCGCAATGAATCTTATGATGAACGGACATTGTTCAACAAAACTAGCATGTGAGAAAGTCTTTAGATAAAGTCAAACGGGGGGCGAGAACTACTCGTAATTGAACAACCTTTGTGAACGCGGCTGCTATTGCATACCGCTGGAGTTCAGCTTTTTTGCTTGGATCCTGGTGTCATGCAATAGTGGTCGTGTTCACAAACGTCGTTCAATTACGAGTACTTGAGTGCCGGTAGCACGGCGAAGGAAACCATGGAAATGCTCCGACAAGAGAAGGGGGTGGGGGCTTACGACCTCAACGATATTCTTCTGTATTCGGATTGGTTCGGTACTTTACTGAATATTAGAACGAGCCTGGTAACTTTAGAAGGTGACACCAAAGTACCGGTATAACTTTTCTCGGTGACCTACTGGCTCTCCATGAAAATATTGTGGTCTATCTGGGTGTTATGATCAGGGATATGTTTTTGCTTGGTGCTGGGATTCGTTCGGTATGAGCGATCCCGAATTTCGGCAAAGGATTTATGTGTTTTTGTTCGATTTGGTGCCTCATGTCAGGCTAGTAGCATCTCTGAAATGTACACCCCACATCCAAAGAGACTGATGACAGACTGCCGGCCGCTCACTGAGAGGCAGATATAATCTTAAAGAACTGCATTCCAACTCCAGCCTTCATCATGTTTCGTTTGACATACTTCCTGGCTCCATTCTCGAGAATAGTAGTTTGGGGGTGAGTTTGAATTTTGCCTGGCTCTTCCCACCATATTTTCAAAGGTACAAACCTTCAATCCGAAAAATGTTTCTGCATGATAGTGAAACTACAGCTCATCCCGCAAGTATCAATACATATGATAAACAAATTGTGATCTGTCCATGATGCTGGCCTGGGGATCACATTTGGCGTATCCGACTAGTGAATTAGACTTCACAAATGCCTGACCCATCGGGGAGACCCTGTGAATGGAGCAGTAGAATTGCATTAGCGATTTTGAAACAATTGAGACAATGTGTAAGTACTACCAATGGAACGTTTGGGTTGTACAGTACGGATATTGTTCAAACCCTAAGAACCTTCAAAAAAGGTCAATGGCCCATGCCCTGGAACCTGATTGGAGGGGAAAGCGAGAGTCCCGTGACTTTCAACGTTCATGATAGCGGCATAGCCGCATTAGGGATCGTTGTTACCAAACTTGAGCCTTGGATGTGACTGTTTTGTTGTATTCCCCGGGCCAGGCGACCGATGGTTGAACATTTGAGGAATTAAGGGTGGAATGATTGCTCCTCGCTTCTCATTCCATGTTAAGTGCCTGCAGGCTAGGGCTTAACCAATGTGTGATCTGGAGATGACGATCTTAGATCGGCCAAAGGCAACGCATCCTGGGTGTCATGGCACTACGATTGCGTTATTAACCGAGTCAACGACCTTGTTCCTTGCACGAATTCATTCTCACTCTGAGACTCCTCCTTGTGTTGCTTCTGTCTCTCTAGTCTATCTTTAATAATCTTTGTGTTCTCTCTCCTCTTCGCTCTAATGCCTGCTGGCGAGTTGTAATAGAACTAGATCTCGATATGGGGGGGGTTGATAGAGTGAGGTTCGGAAAGAGGGGAGGCTTGACCAGAAGAGAGGAGTAACTTGTGAGTAGGATGAGGAGGTAGACAGGAGGGAGGGGTGGTTAGAGAATATTGCTGGCGCAAATTTGGTTCATTCACTCTGTCTAAAACGTGGCCGTGTGTTGCTTCGAACTAGAGCTGCATACTAACCACAGTCAGAGACCTAGTCCTGGTAGGTTAGAAGATGCCCCTCATTTTTTTTTTTCATTTTCATTTTTTCCTTTTCCTTTCCCACCCCAAGGCTAGTGATGATGATGCCTATGATGCCCACGATGGTGATGATGTTTGTTTGGTAGGGAGAAAAGAAGGAGAAGTGGGGGTTCATAGTTCCATTGCCCTATGAGAGAACAGCAGGAGAGGACCAGAGGCAGGAGGGGGGGCAGATAGAGGGCTGAAGTGGGATTGCTTTCCATCCCTGGGCCCGCGTGTACTTTTTTTTCTTCCTACCGTGGCATCCACTTGAGTTGGTTTAGATATCGGGAGCTCTCCCCAGAAAGAAAAAGGAACTGGAGATGCTCAGCCCAGAGGTTCGAAAGGGGAAGAAAGGTAGTAAAAAAGAACCAACTATCTGCTGCCAGAGGAACTCACCCCCCCGGATCACCCTTCTCCGTGTTGATTTCAAGTCTTTTTTTCTACAGGAAGGTGGAATATACCCATCGTCAGTCCTTGGATTTTTTTCTCGGCATTATTGTTTCAACCATTACATATTACCTTCACCGACCTGTCTCTAGGAATCGAAAGTCTACTACTAGAGCTAGACCGACATAGGCCTGCTTTCCTCACTCCCCGAGACATCTTATGTGAACTGGATATCCTTGGAGCAACTAATACCACTGAAGCGACTCGTGCTCCCCGAGAGAGAGCGTCGTTGTTCTTCTGGCCTTTTTATGGTTCCCCCTTCAACCTCTTGACCTTTTTCTCATATTTAAATACTTCTGCGATCCCGATCCTGTCACCGAAAAGGATGCCGTTTTCCCATCACAGTCATTCAGGTCAGTTCTGTCTGCATGCACAAGATACTCTTGAGCAAATGATAGAGGCGGCTATTGCCAAGGGTATGATCGTTTTCTCGTTGACCGAGCACATGCCCCGAGACTGTGTGGAGGATTTGTATCCTGAAGAGGTAGGCTCTCTTTTTTTATTCCAGTTTACAGTCCTTTACTTTTTCCGGCATATGGGAAAAAAAGAAAGCCAAAAAGAAGCACAAGAATTTCTTTACTTCGCATCTAATAATTCCTTTTCCTCTGTCCCTCCATCCTTGCCCTTATTTCTCTCGAGGGAAAGGCGCATGCACCTTTCCCCGAATAAGACATAGAGATGCCTCAAGTGGTGTGCTGACCAGGATTTTGGGCCTCCAATGACAGACTGCTGCCCACCAGACACCCTTTGACCTTTTCAGAAACTTCAAAGACTATTACGACGCCGCACTTCGGCTACGTGCGAACTACCAGCACAAGATCCATCTCCTCGTGGGTTTCGAGGTCGATTACATCCGGCCTTCATCAATTCCTCTCATCAGGAATCTCCAGTCAATTTATAAATTCGACTTCTTTGTCGGATCTGTTCACCATGTCAATACTATCCCGATTGACTTTGATAGGCAAATGTACCTAAGAGCTCTTGAGAGCGTAGGTGGTACCGAGGATAAGCTATTCGAAGCATACTTTGATGCCCAATACGAAATGCTTACGCGGCTCAGACCCGCTGTTGTGGGTCACTGGGACCTGATAAGGCTGTTTAGCGAGAACCCAACTAAGCCTTTGGTTGAGTATGGCTCCAGTGTGTGGAACAGAGTTGAGAGGAATGTCAATTTTGTCCTCAGCTACCGTGGTCTTACAGAATTAAATTCCGCCAGTTTTAGAAAAGGTTGGGATGAGCCATACCCCAGGAGGGACTTGGCTGAGGTCAGTATTATTATTATTTCACCCGAGGCATATCTCAAAGGTTTTCTAATACTTTTGTGATTAGCTTGTTATGGCCGGTGGTGGTAGATTCACCATATCCGACGATAGTCACTGCGTCTCACAAGTCGGCCTTAATTATGGTCGGCTCTTGGGCTACATCCGGGATATAGGCCTTCAAGAGGTCCATTATTTGGAGAAACTCCCCATGGGCGAAATGGCCATCAACGTCCTTGATGCTTGCGCCGTGCGGAGCATGACTGTGGACCAGCTGGCCCAAGAGAGGTTCTGGGAGCTTTGAGTTGCCTATCATTGCTTTCGTCACGTTTTCCTTATGCCCAAGAATTATTGTTTTATTTGTCTGCCGGCGTGGGATACCGTGTTTTTGCCACCTCTTAGACCGATCTTCCTACGTGTGCTTTTTATACTACCAAGTTTAATCCCTACATTGTTATATTCACATGTCGTCCTCTACTTCATCTTCAAGAAGGAAAACTGGACCACCGGCGTTTTTTTTTTTTTTTGAACCTCCCAGGGCCCCACAGCGTCCGCCTTGCAGAGCTATTATTATCTTGTATGAAAATATGTTCTTCTTCTCCTTTTTCTTTTTTTCCCCTTATTTCCCCCTTCCAATTGTTAATCCTTAAGTTATATTCCGAATGCCTTTTATCACCTGATTTTTTTCCCTTTCATTCATGTACGTCTTCTACCCCCCTGCCCCCCTAAGCCCCTACTTTTTGTACCTTAGAATTATATTCACTGTTTCCCCCATAACCCGTTATTAGAATCTATTCAAGGACACCCTAGCTGTCAAATTTAGCTTGTAGGTGATATTGTAGCCGTTACATCAGGTAGTTGATCTGCTAAGTTAGTACCTCCCATACCGGTGGAGTATTAGGGAATTTGCCAAGGACTTTGGATGTGAGACAAATGTGGTTCAGGACAAACTAGATCACAAGGGTTCGACTCAGGGTAAACCTTTGGATACTATGCGCTTGGCGGGAAACCCTTTTGGATAGGGTAAACCTTTTGAATACCATGCACTTAGCGTGAAACTCTTCCGGATACCATTGACCGAGAAATGTGCCCTCGAAAAAGTGAAACCTTTGCAAAGAATTATTTCACCTTTAACTCATCATAAAATGGCGAAGAAAATTTCAAAAAATAAGCTGAAAACAGGAAAAAATAAACTTAATTAATGACTAGATTTTTAATTTTTCTTACAGTCAGAAAGGACTTCTGTGGGTGAATCTATCCTCACTGAAAGGTAGTGTGTTTTGGGTAGTGATTTATGCCAAGAAAACCAATAAAATCACTAAAAACCTCACCCTAGGTCTCAGCTTATTGTTAAAAATTGTGGAAAAAATTGGAAAATATCTAGAGGCTTTGGGTTATTCTCTTTTAATTTCTTCAATTTTTTCAAAAATTATTTGGGTTATTTAAAAATTAAAGAAGCTGCTGACACTCTGGGAATGATTTGTTTTTGTTGCAATGTGAAACCTTTTGGATGGTATGTCTCGGCCAAGAATGGTATTGTAAAGGTACCCCCCCTGTTTTCCATGGTATTTGAAAGGTTTTCTCGAATTGGCTATTACAGGCAACCACCAGCCCGGAGTACAAGGAAAACAAACGAATACGAGTACATAAAGCAGAGTTTAACCGAAGGAAAAGGGCATAATCAAGCCTTTGCCAAGGGGAGCTTTCTATCGGTACTTTCTTTGGCCTCTCTGCTTTCATTGTCTTGTTCGTTTCAGCTTTGTGTTGTGCTACCCTAATCGGGTGTTGCCGTTGTGATACCGGTATCTGTGGTTTATTTGGGGCACCTGTGGCTGGCTGGTGGCTACCCCGATAGTCGAAATTATCTATTCAGGATAACTTGAGTGTTGTAGCGTACCCACAAATCTTCATCATGAGTACGGCTCGGGTCCGTATAGTATCGTGCGGTAGAGCATTTCACACCGCATTTGCCTCGGTCTTGTATTAAGTTATAGCAGACAATCCGATTTAAGTCCCCGCAGTGTGCCTTTCATCAGCCCGTGACCTCCAAACTGTCCATCCCAGGGTCAAGTTTTAGTTGTCGCAACATACTAGTGAGCAGAGCCTCTCTAATGCCTGCAGGGCAAATCACAAAATGGCTACAAGTACTTGTACCATGTCGTGCCGCGAAATTTGAGTAAACACGAAATGGCGCTAAGGTAGTTACATCCAAGATCAGAAAGTGAAGCGAGGCTACCACCTGGCAGCACTGGTGACTAGTAATCAGCCATGAGGCTGAAAATATCCAATCTTGACCTCAAAGTACCATCACGGCAACATCACCACTGATATCACCTCTCCGGTTAAGCGGAAAAAATTGGAGTTTCGACCAGCCATGGAGTGGGGGTTAATACAGTACTCGAGTACAGTACTTGTTTCTTTCATTTCTATCTTAAGTCCAGCTCAACAATATCTGATATTCGCTTAAGTTGCCATCCATGCGGGGACACAATGAAACAAGTCCCAGCGCCATTTCGGGTTTACTCAAATTTTGCGGTACCTGTACGGTACTACTTGTACACCCGGCCTGCACAATTTAAAACAAGGGCATGCGGTCCAGGTACGAATTCTAGCGGCCAAGTGGAACACGGCAGGGTTGGTGTGTGGGGAACTCGCCGTAGGCTATCGACGGGGGTGAAAATTACGCGACTGCAAACCCGGTAGCCAGCGTTGCAACGTTGGATCATAAGGGTGCAGCAACACGAGAAAGAGGATCCAAGTCATTTCGACTCGGAACAGGACTGGAGCAAGTCTAGTACGAAATTTACTAGCCTTAAGTCAAAGTGGATAAACAAAAATCTAAGCAAAGGCCCTTTGCGACCTCGCTTGAGAGCTGTTTTTAAGACTTTCTAAAGTAGAACTACAAAGTACCTGCATACAGGGAGAAGGTTAAAACAGTTGCACGCTTGATGATAAGACTGCTTGAGGCGCTTTGTGGCATCCCGTCCAAGCACTCGAGCACGAGTACCAGTCCTGTGTGACCATTGTCGTCTAATGAAAGCGCTCCATTGGGACAGTGCGCCCCCACTTTTCTTCAGCTTCCAGCAATTTCATCAACACCCCGAACTAGGGCACGAGCACCGTTACGAGTATGATATGATACATACTACAGAAGTGCAGGGCCTAAGTTTTGTAGGTTCCACAAGGGGTGAGGGCAGCAAACCTTGCTTGTGGAACCTACAAAACTTAGGCCCTGTACCTTCGTAGTACTCGAGCATCTGTCCCCTTAGCGTTATAAGAAAAGGAGGAAAATATCGGTGTCTACTTGGATTGCTGATAATATCAACTCTTTCAATCTATCAGTTCACAATACTGTTGCCCATGATCGGTCGGAAATCCTAAGCCCGCTTTTCATCTGCTCGCTCTATCTCTATCCACCGAACCTAGCAGCTCAACAATTCGTCTCCCTATGGCGTTGCGGCCAGCAAGGAAATGTCGAGCTTACAGGTCAATAATACTACAAACTCCCACAACAACACGCAAAACTCACATAACGCCAATTCTTTCAATATTATTGATTCATTTAACAACATTGTGAATATTAGTGCCACAGACGAGAGGTCTGAGATTCTAGCATGGTTGTCTCCACTTGAGCCTCGCATCCGACATCAAGATGTTCGAACCCGCCGGGCCGACAACGTCGGGGAATGGCTGTTGCAAACCGGTGAATTTCAACGGTGGTGCGATGATGCTCAACATGAGGGATCTGATAAGCAGATTTTATTTTGCTGCGGTGATCCGGGTGTCGGCAAAACCTATTTGAGGTGAGAGATAATCTGCTGTGAAAAACTAAAGGATGATTGTACTGACGTGGAGCAATACTAGCTCACTGGTGGTGGATAGCTTGTGCGATATGGCTGGAGAGCGAAATACCGGTATTGCTGTCTCATGTTTCTACGTTGATTTTGCGGCGCGGGAAGAGCAGTCTCCCACAAACATTCTCGGTTCACTACTGAAACAGATTGTCGGTAAATTGGAGAAGATACCGGATGAGATAAGTCGGGCGTTTCAAGACCACAAAAAGGTGATCGGCGGAAGGGGACTACGAGTGCCGGTAATTGTGAAGCTGTTACAGGCTGTCACATCTTCACAGCCGGCATTTATATGTATTGACGCGCTGGATGAGTGTGTGGAAAGGCATCGTCCTGAAGTTCTAGATTCGTTGCGACAAATCCTCGAGGAGTCGCCAAACACGCGAATATTCCTAACCGGAAGGCGACACATCGGGGATGAGATCGACAGGCATCTTGGGGAGAGAACCACGATTTTGTCCATAAAACCCAAGCGTGGTGATATCGTGGGATATGTCCGGATGAGATTGAGTAAGGACACATCTCTAGACAGGATGGGCGATGGTTTAGAGGATGAAATCGTCCACGGCATTACCGAGAATATTCTCGAAACGTAAGTGAGCAACATGATGGAAAAATGAGTTTTATAGCTGTCGCTGATAGATATCTAGGTTTCTACTGATTTCCTTAACTATGGATGCTATCCTTGGCCAAACCACGGCCTATGGCAGGCGACGAAAGCTGAGAACGATGACACAGGGCTTGGATTTGAAGGGGTTTTATGGCGGAACGATAGAAAGGATAAAGGAGCAGGGTGGGGAGAGGGCAAGGTTGGGGATGGCAGCTCTGATGTGGATCTCGCATTCCGAGCGGTTATTACAACTCGATGAGCTTTTGCACGCCCTAGCAGTAGAGATAGGATCTATAGATCTCAATGCCGAAAATATTCCTTCGGTGGAGACATTGTTGGGCTGTTGTTTGGGACTGGTCGTGGTCGATCGGGAGGCTTCGACTGTTCGCTTGATCCACCACACTCTCCAGGAGTACCTCAACACCTCCCCCGACATTTTTGGACCAGCCCACTCGACCATGGCAGAGACTTGCCTAACATACCTCAACTTTCGGACCATTAAGAATATTTCGCCTACGCTCTTTGATCTATCTCAGTTGACTCCTTTCCTCAAATATTCTTCCTTATATTGGGGCATTCATGCTAGGCGAGAACCTTCAAGTGGTGCGATATCACTTGCGCTCCAGCTTTTCAGTCAAATTGAAAGCCATATATCTACAAAGTTACTTTTGAAGGATCTCCAACGGCGGACCGATCATTATTCTCATTATATCCCCACCGATGATCCGGTTATTGGGTTTACCGGACTGCATTGCGCATCAATTTTCGGTATTACTCAAATCGCAACATCTCTGATGGACCGGTCAAATTGCGATCTCAATAAAAGGGATTTCCTGGGTATAACACCGCTCATATGGGCTGCAATATGTGGGCAAGAAGGGGTAGCAAAGCTGCTGTTGGAACAGCAAACTGTCAATCCCGACAGGCCGGATAGATACCCTGGTCGGACGCCGCTCTCATGGGCAGCTGTGATGGGCCACGAAGGCATTGTGAGGTTGCTTCTTGAGCGGGCATCTGCCAACCCCGATGGCACAGATGGCTGGTGGGGTAAGACGCCTCGGGTGGTGAATAGAATCAAGGGAAGAAGATATGTCAACCCCGACAGGCCTGACGAACATCGCCAAACGCCAATCCTATTGGCTGCCAAGCATGGAGACGAAAGGGTGGTGAAGCTACTATTAGGAAGAAAGGACGTCAGGCCCCATATGGCAGACGATAATGGTCTAACACCACTCTCCTGGGCTGCCAAGAGTGGACATGATGGAGTAGTGAAGCTACTGCTAGGACGGGAAGAGGTCAATCCCCATATGGCAGACAACGATGGCCGAACACCACTCTTGTGGGCTGCCTGGCGAGGGCGTGATGAAGTAGTGAAGATACTGTTGGAACTGGAAGGCATCAACCCCGATATGGCGGACAATGATGGCCGAACACCGCTCTCGCGGGCTGCCGGAAATGGGAATGATGGAGTGGTAAAGCTACTGTTGGGACAGGAAGGCGTCAAACCCGATATGGCAGACAATGATGGTCTAACACCGCTCTCGTGGGCTGCTAAGACTGGGTATGATGGAGTAGTGAGGCTACTGTTGGAACGGGAAGAGGTCAATCCCGATATGCCGGATAATCATGGCCTAACACCACTCGCGCGGGCTGCCATGTGCGGTCGTGACGGAGTAGTTGAGCTACTATTGAGACGTGAAGACGTTAACCCCGGCAAGCTGGCGAATGATGGCCGGACACCACTCTTATTAGCTGCCGCGTGCGGGCGTGATGGAATAGCGAAGCTACTGCTGGGACGGGAAGAGGTCAACCCCAATGCGCAGTCGAATAATGGCTCCACGCCACTCTGGTTGGCTGCCGGGTATGGGTATGATGGAGTAGTGAAGCTACTATTGGAACGGGAAGACATTAACCCCAATATACCAGACGCTGATGGCGGGACACCGCTCTTGTGGGCTGCCTGTCAGGGGCATGATGGAGTAGTGAGGCTACTGTTGGGACGGGAAGACGTCAACCCCAATACGCCAGGCAATAATGGCGCGACACCACTCGCGTGTGCCGCTTTTCAGGGGCATGATGGGGTGGTGGAGTTGTTGTTAGGACGAGAAGACATTAACCCCGATATGCCAAACAATAATGGCCTTTCACCGCTCACAATAGCCGCATGTCAGGGACATGATAGTGTGGTGGAGTTGTTGTTGGGACGGGAAGATGTTAACCCCAATATGCTAGGCAATGATGGCGTGACACCGCTCTCACTGGCGGCCTATCATGGGTGTGATAGGGTGGTGGAGTTGCTGTTGGGACGGGAAGACCTTAACCCCGATATGCCAGACATCTATGGCGTAACGCCGCTCGCGCTGGCCGCCTCTGAGGGGCATAATAGGGTGGTGGAACTACTGTTGAAGCACAAGACATCGACCCTGACATGCCAAACAAGGATGGCGTGATACCGCTCTCATTGGCTGCCGTATGCCGGGTGATGGAGCAGTGAAGCTACTCTTGGGACGGGACGACGTCAGCCCCGATGCTAGATAATGGTGGCCAACCGATATATACCACCTGCTGCTTCTCACAACTCCAGATTACTTTGTCCTCTCACCCTCGGGATGCGCCGCAGTCTCGTGGACACCGTTACCCTTCTTTCCCTTCCCACTCTTCACCTCTCGTTTTCGCTCCTATCCCAGTACAGTTCGGCATTGGGTGCGGCTATACTCTTCTTGTAGTTGTAAGGCAATGTTCACTCTATGTTTTATGTTTTATTCTCATCCTTCTGTATAAGAATACGGCGTTTAGGTTTAGATTGGTCTCTGCTTCCTGTTTATAGATTCTAGCCTTTTTGCATTTTTCGTTATTCCCGAGTTACTTTTCCCTCCGTGGCTAGCAATCCATCTGCAGTAACCTTCTGAGAATATTATTTTTACGCTGCTGGTGATTATTGGGTAAACGGCATTCAACTTCAACTTCGTGATACCGACCGAGACTAAGTTAATGGAACTTAAGATGTAGTGCTTGAATACTGTACGACGTTTATCACTCCCAGTTTAAGAAAAAGAGGGCACTAAAACCGCGCTTATATTTGAAGTCATCTAATAGCAGGTGTGGCCTAGGTTGTTACTCACCACTCCTATGCTTCTCGGGTTTTTGCTATCCATATATCTATCCGGATTCAACAATGACCCACTCAACCCCGACAAGTCCTTTCATCCATCGCTACAGCTGCAGAAGGCTAGAACTCTGAAAGGGGATACACCCCCTGTCACCAATGTAATGAGAATGAGTGCTAACGTTAATCCCAACATATCCGGCCCTGCCGAGAAGATCCATGCTATCGGGATTAAGGTGGGATTTGAGCTACTCGTAAGCCTAACCCTACGAAAAGCTAACTAAAATAATTCCGCGACAAACCTTACTGCTATGATAGCTCCCGGGTGTGTTGTAGAAATCATGTTCATAAATTTAACTCTCTGTGGAGTCTGTTAGCCCTATATGGAATCCATGAATTCGCTTACTCCTCAACTAACCAATGGAACCCTAGTGATTGTCACTACGTTTTGAGGAGCTGGTGGTTGAAGTTTTCCAGGCAACTGAGGAGGACTCTGACGTACATGATCAGGATGATCCGGCGAATGATGCTGCTGGTGAAGCGGAGGATGTTGATGAGGATACCGAAGAGTAAATAAATTTCTCTTTGCTTAAAAAATAAGAGGACCATCGTGTTGTTTCGGAGCATGAAGTGCCCTAACAGACTTGAGAGGCAACTTTCTATTCTGCTTTGTTTGGCTTAGCTACTTTCACTATCTTGTTGGTTTCGGTCTTATGTTATGCTACCCAGATGGGGTGTTGCCGTTGTGACATCTGTGATCTACTGTAGCTAAGTCCATAGTGGAAATTGTTTATTTATGATAACTCGAGTGTTGTATTGTAACTCATGAACCTTCACCCTAATCCTCGTAGTATCATACGGTAGAGTATTTTGACTCCACACTTGCCTCCGTGGTGCATCATGCATTATCACTCGCATTACGGATATCAGATATCTGCTTAAAATTCGAAGTCAACACTCTTAGCATCCCTTATTATGATACAATTTTCACCGGAATAACGACGGAACGGTGAGTAGTAAAGCTACTGCTTGGATGCGAGGACGTCAATCCCGATATGCCCAAGACATTCTGACGCCCCTCATTGGCTTTGAAAAATCGATATCGTATTAGCAAGCAGTAAAGCTGCTGCAAGCCCGCGAGTCTACAAACCCTAACCCGATTTGATGCTAATAATGCAAAATCCTTCCCTTGTATCCTGACAGTTTCCACCTTCACTCAATGTGGCATGGGGGAGGGTCGTCCGGGGGTGCCCCCGCTCTTCTACGTCCTTCCAGGTCACCCCACAACCCCGGGGGGCAATCACCAATCACTAAGCATCTACGTTAGCCTATATCCTGCCGGGGCCTGGTAATAGGTTTCTCTGTGACCTCTTGAGTTCCTAAACACATACCGGATTTGGGGACTGGCGATATAGGAAAAATAGGGCGATGGTAAACGAGATTGTTCGCCGAGAGTTGCCAGTAGGGCCTTAAGTTATAGCGTCTGCAATGCGGAAAGGGGTTTAAAGGAGAAATGGTTGCCGCCAATAACGGATATCTTGTATCGCCTGTGTGAAACTCGTAGATACCATCGGTCGCGGACCTTGGATCAGCTGCACTTTTCCCCGGCTAAGTGGGAGGGACTCGTTACACTGACCACAGCTACGTTTTCGGGTTACTAATGGTAGGTTCATTTACCGTATTAACTCGTTCAATTGGACCTCACGCTAGTCGTCCGAAATTCCCTCTCTTGGATAGGGGGGGCGAGCGCACAGCGAAAAGTAACCAGAAAAAAAAGAAAAAAAAAAGCCAGACCTTACCAGCAAAGGCAATTCCAATGTCCTGGCGTGAGGTCCAATTGAACGAGTTAATACGGTAGGTTAGGATAATCTTACTACAAAAGTAATTGGTAGTGAACTTAGGTCTTGGCATATTAATCGGTCCGATAGTAGGAGACAATAGGATGTGACATTCTCTAAATAACTGAATATTTTCAAGCCCCAATAACTCAATCGAAACTTTATGCTTTTTAGGTTTGCTTTTATGATACTCCAACTCCTGTTCTATCATTTAATAACTTTATATTTATGATAGGTGGCGTTCCGGAGTCTTTACCATCCGAAGCTGGGTGATCTTGGGGTCCTGAGTTGGTTGACTCGAGGAGAACCTCACCATAGTCAGGGGGTTACACAAAATGCAAGTGGATTAATAGGACGAGATGTTCGCCCGTAGGACACCATACAAGTACTTATGATGACCCCCTTTCCATCTGCTCTTCCACCAAACTAGCAGCTCAACAATTCATCCCCTTACTGCGTTGCGGCTAGAGAGAAAATGTCGAACTCACAGATCAATTGTACTACAAACTCCCACAACGACAACAACACGCAGAACTCACATAACACTAATGCTTTTAACACCAATTCATTTAACAACAACAACATTGTGTGCAACATGAACATTGGCGCGACAGGCGAGAGGTCTAAGATTCTAGCATGGCTCTCTCCACTTAAGCCCCACATCCGGCATCAGGATATTCGAACCCGCCGGGCCGACAACGTTGGGGAATGGCTGCTACAAACCGGTGAATTTCAAAGGTGGCGTGACGGAGATTAACATGAGGGGTGTAATCGTGAGGTTTTATTTTGCTGCGGTGATCCGGGTGTCGGCAAGACCTATCTGAGGTGAGAGATAATCTACAGTGAAAACCCCAGGGATGGTGGTACTAATGTGCGCGATACTAGCTCACTGGTGGTAGACAGGTTGTGTGATATGGCGAGAGAGCGAAATATGGCTGTTTCATGTTTTTACGTGGATTTCGCGGCGCGAGAAGAGTAGTCTCCGGCAAACATACTTAGTTCACTACTGAAACAGATTGTCGGTAAATTGGGGAAGATACCGGATGAGATAAGTCAAATGTTTCAAGACAACAAAGAGGTGATCGGCGGAAGGGGACTACGAGTGTCGGAAATTGTGAAGCTGTTGCAGACTGTCACAAATTTACAGCCGGCATTTATATGTATTGATGCGCTGGATGAGTGTGTGGAAAGGCATCGACCTGAGATTCTTGATTCATTGAGACAAATCCTTGAGAATGCCCCAAACACGCGAATATTCCTAACCGGAAGACGGCACATCCGGGGCGAGATTGACAGACATCTTGGCCGGAGAGCAATAGTTATATCGATAAAACCTAACTATGATGATGTCGTGGGATATGTCTGGATGAGATTAAGTATGGATACAACTCTAGAGGGAATGGACAGTGGTCTGCAGGATGAGATCATCAAAAACATTACCCAGAATATTCCCGAAACGTACGTGAGCAGCGAGATGGAAAGATATGTTTTATGGCTGTTGCTGACAGAAACATCTAGGTTTCTACTGATTTCCTTAACCATGGATGCTATCCTTAGCCAAACCACGGGTTATGGCAGGCGACGAAAGCTGAGACCAATGACACAGGGCTTATATTTGAAGGATTTTTATGGAGCAACTATAGGACGGATAAAGAGGCAGGGTGGAGAGAAAGCAAGGCTAGGGATGGCAGCCCTAATGTGGATCTCGCATTCCGAGCGGTTACTACAGCTCGATGAGCTTTTGCACGCCTTAGCAGTGGAGATAGGATCTACCGATATCAATGCCGAAAATATTCCTTCGGTGGAGACATTATTGAACTGTTGTTTGGGGCTGGTGGTGGTCGATCGGGAGGCTTCGACTGCTCGCCTGACTCACTTTACTCTCCAGGAGTACCTCAATACCTTCCCCGACATTTTTGGACCGGCCCACTCGATAATGGCGGAAACCTACCTGACATATCCAGTGTTCCCAACGGGCCAGGCGGGCCAGGCTTCGGTAAAGCCGGGCCTGGCCTATGAAAATTCTCTGGGGCCTGGCCCGCCTATAGGCCGTATAGGCCTAGTCTAGTCCGCTCCTGGCGAGCGGCTGTGCGGTCACCTCAGCAAAAATTCAAAAATAAATGTTCCCTCATTACTAAATAACATTAAAATGCAAAAACAATTTGGCTTATTAGCAAAAAAATGCTGGAGAGAGTAGGTCAATTAATTAAATTAATTGTAGAAAACAGCATTGGAGGGAAAAATGGTAAGATTTACTGTGGTGGTGACTTTGGAGGTAAATCGTCAAGACATTCTTAAGATGTTTGTTTATCACTCGTTGTGTGATTCCTTAAAGAGCAATAGCCGAAAGATAAAAACGAATCAGATAAAAGATGGGAAACGTGAAAAAGGCGGGGGAGCCAAGATACTTGTACCTTTGAAGCGATCTGTTCTCAATACTAATCACGGGGCCTATAGGCGCCTATCAGGCCTGATAGGCTTTGGCAAGCCAGCCGAATTCGGCCTATATCGGCCTAGGCTACTTCCAGCGCGGCCTGCCTTGGCCTGGCCTATGGCCTATAGGCCGGCCTACCGACGGCCTGGCCCGTTGGGAACACTGGTAATGGCTGCACGGCACTCTGGGTGGCTGCCGGGTGTGGGTATGATGGAGTACTGAAGCTACTATTGGAACGGGAAGACGTCAACCCCAATATGACGGACAATTGTGGCCTGACACCACTCTCGTTTGCTGTCAGCAAAGGGCAACATAAGGTGGTGGAGCTGCTGTTGGGACGGGGGGACGTCAACCCCAATATGCCAGCCGATAATAGCATAACACCGCTCGCGTTAGCTGCCTTTCAGGGGCGTGATGGGGTGGTGAAGCTGCTGTTGGGGCGGGAAGGCACCAACCCCGATATGCCAACCACTGATGGCCGGACACCGCTCTCGATAGCCGCATGTCAGGGGAATGATGGTGTGGTGGAGTTGCTGTTGAGAGACGTTAACCCCAATGTGCCAAAAAATGATGGCGACACCGCTCTTCCTAGCGGCCTTTAACGGGTATGATAGGGTGGTGGAGCTACTGTTAGGACAGGAAGACATCAACCCCAATGCGCCAAACAATGATGGCTTGACACCGCTTGCGATGGCCGCCCTTCAGGGGCATGATCGGGTAGTGGAGTTACTGTTGGGACGGGAAGGGGTCAACCCTGATATCCCAAATAATTGTGGCCAAACACCGCTCGAGTGGGCTGCCGTGAATGGGCATCAGAGAGTGGTGGAGCTACTGATGCGGCGGAAGAAGTCACCCCCGATATGCCAAACAAAGATGGCGTGACACCGCTCTCGTTGGCCGCCACCTGCGGGCCCGATGGAGCGGCGAAGCTAATTTTGGGACGGAACGACGTCGACCCCGGTTACCTAGATAATGGTGGCCAAACACCGCTTTTGTTGGCTGCCGAAAATGGGCAGCGGGAGTGGTGGGGCTGCTGATGGGGCGCGAAGGCGTCAACCTTGACATGCCCAATAAAGGCAATTTGACCCCACCTTTGTTGTCTTTTCAGAAGGGGCACGAAAATGTGGCGAAGCCACCTCCCCTAGAATACCCGCATGTCCCCGCCCTACTTAAGCTCAAACCGTTTCCATCCACCTTAGACACCACCGCCTGCCGCTTTCCCCGCACCCTTATGTACACACCGATATGTACCACCGGCTGCTCCTCACAACTCCAGATTACTTTATCTTCCCACCCCCGGGATGCACAGCTGTCTCGTAGACACTGCTGCCCTTCCTTCCTTCCCTTCCCTTTCCCGCCTCTCGCTTTCGCTCCTATCCTGGTACAGTTCGGCATTGGGTGTTGGTGTACCGTCCTTGTGGTTGAAATGGGAATGTTCAGTCTATTTTTTATTTTTCGCTTTCTTCCTTCTACTTAAGAATCTGGCGTTTAGGTTTAGATGCTCTCTGTTTCCTGCTTATAAATTCTAACCATTTTCCATTTTTCGTTGTTCCTGGGTTACTTTTCTCTCTGCTAGTAATCCATGACAGTAAACTTGATGAGAATATTATTTTCACGCTGTCGTTGATTATTTAGGAAAAAGCATTCAATTTCGGCTTCGTGATACTGACCGAGACTAAGTTGATGGAGCTTCAGGTGTCGTGCTTGAATTCTGTGCGATGATCGTGCCTCCAAGTTCGGGGATCCGCGGGCACGTAACCAGTGCTTATATATAAAGTCCTCTAATAACAGATATAATTTAGGTTGCTACTCGCCACTCCTATGTTTCTCGAGCCTTGCTATCCATCTGTCTATCCCGATTCAACAATAACCCACTAAACCAAGATGAGTCATTTCGTCCATCACTGCGGCTGCAGGAGGCTGGGACTCTGGGAGAGAATACGCCCCTGTCGCCAATGTAATGGGAAGAAAAAGGTGTATTATTAGACCATTAGTGAGGAGTCCAAGGCGATACTATTCGCCAAGTGTGATGATAACAATGAGGCTGGGTTGTGTTTTTTTTAAGGATACGAGGAGTCATAAGAACGGACTATCGTGATATTTCTGAGCAGGAAGTTGCCTAGTATGGTTGGGAGAGGACTCTCAAGTTTATTTGGCTGGGCTGGGCTGCTTTCACTATCTAGTCCATTTCGTTATTGTATTTGTGCTGGGTTGATAGGGTATTGCTGTTGGGATATCTGTAATCTATTTGGGCTAGTTGGTTGGTAGCTAAAGCGACAGTAGAAATTGTTTATTCCAGATAGCTTGGGTATTGTAGCGTGTCTCAGGAGCTTTCATACAGATCATGATTTAGATCTATAGAGTATTGTGTCGTATGGTAGAGTTTTTTGTCCACACTAGTCTCGGGAGTGTATCATGTAATATCACTCGTGTCAAAGGCCGTCCTGTGCTACTACCTTCCCAGAAAAATGACAGAAGCACGACGAGAGTAACAGCCCATACATCTAAATCTCTCGGTTGGTCTATTGTAGCCACAAGGGTTCCGGTCAAGATGGGAGGATATGCGTCGCACAGTGATGGACGATGAGTGGGAGAGCTCACGTGGAGCTTAGGTACTTTGTAGGAAGGGTATGAAAACGTAATTTCCACCGCTTGAACTTCGTTCGCGCTCTGGTTCTTCTCTAAAATTAAACTAACGGTAAAGACAGGTGTATAAATAAAACATAAGTAGCACGTCCTAATCCTTCCATAGATCACCGCACTGTTGGAAGTCTTCGATGATGCTCGGCATGCTCAGCCGACCCTGCGCGCGCACAGCTTATCCCTTTATCGTTCAGGCAAAGCATTCGGATATGCGCTAGGGGTTAATGCAGCACCGGAAGGAATGCGACTCTGAAAGAGTCGGATGTGCGAAGGGTTGAATGCGTGGAAATTATGGGAGGTTGAAGTTCTCTGTGAGGTTTGTCTTTCTTTTGTTAGCACGGGAATCTGCGGAAGAGAAAGGGGGGCATACGTGGAAGAGAATGGACCTGCGTCGCGACTGATAAAAGAATGGGAGGAAGACTTCGTTGGTTTATATATACTCCTGTCTTTACCGTTAGCTAGTTTAGTTGGTTCTGTGGTTGAGTGTGGGCGTGAGCGTGAGAGAGCCAGCAGTTGAATGAGAAGTTCCTTACTCCTAAGTTTGTGTTGGCGATCGAAGTCTTTTGTGTTGCTTTAATCTCTTGGCGTTTCGTTTCATAGCCGCGGTTTCGCGGTTTCGTCGTCGTCCGTGAAATAATTTTATCGCGCTCCCCCAAACCATCTGCAATGCCCCTGAGCTTGAACCATCTGTTACTCCCGCAACTACCAAAGTTAACTACATACTTCCGACAGTTTTAACATTCCAACATTCCATACTTTTTCCGTACTGCCAAAGATAACTGAACTATTGGACTACGTACTATATAGTTGAACTCTCCCCTCTTAGTAAGGGCAAGAAAAACTTGGTTTTTCTTTCTGTCTCGGAAAAGGGAAAGGGGTTGGGTTTTCGCTGTTTTTTGCCTCTCCGTAGGAGGGAATTTTGGACCACAAAGTATAGCTAGCACACCCTCTGATTATTCAAGAATTGTAGCAATGCCGGTTTGTACTCGAGTACTCGTAATTTTCTGACGTTTGTAAACACGACTGCTATTGCATAACACCAAAATCTTGAGGCTCCGGGCAATTTCTTGCCCATATGCAATGGCAGTCGTGTTTACAAACGTCAGAAAATTAAGAGTACAAAATATTTTACTCTAAGACAAGTGTTTCGAAAGAACCTGGTCAGACTAATTATCACTTTTGTTTTGTTTTATTTAGCATCGGGGGGCGAGGTGAAAAGAACCGGAGGGTTCAACGAACAGACTAAACAAAGTGGCCGCTTGAATTAACTTACCGTAAGAACTTGAATAATTGAACCGTGTGCTATGAAGTCCGAAATTCCCTTCTCTGGAATAGGGGCAAAAAACACAGCAAAAACACAGCCCCTTCCCCCCTGCTGAGACAGAAAAAAAAACAA
>Ga0307507_10002786_pt1 | contig 35618 bp, 6 predicted proteins | sample 7_EM_MG_FD_207223 | JGI IMG/M metagenome (GOLD analysis project Ga0307507, IMG submission 207223) | Populus trichocarpa ectomycorrhiza microbial communities from riparian zone in the Pacific Northwest, United States - 7_EM | ecosystem: Host-associated > Plants > Roots > Unclassified | place...
GTCAAGTTGGTCAATTGCGTGTCAAGTTAGTCAATTGCGTGTCGAGTTGGTCAAATTGCATGTCAATTACGCGAAACGCGAAAACCAAAGTCTACTTGAATCTCATCCTGCGAATATTTTCCCGATGCAGGGAGCAAATACAGGAGATAAAAGTTCTAAATATTTTAAAAAAAGTAGAAACGGAAAAAGCAAGGAGCAAAGGAGAGGTAAAGGACCCCTACTAGGGGTCCGCCACTTAACCATTATACAGTACAACTACGGCAATACAAACTACCGTCTAGTAAGGCCCCTACTAGACAGTCTAGACCTAGAAAAACACCATATTCTTGCTATATAAGAGCCGTATTATAATACCTACACACAATTAACATACTGCCCCTAAGGATTCCAGCTTCTATATAAACCAAAAGCAGCCACACACGTATGCTTTATAATCAGCAAAAATATCAGCCTTGCCTTATAGTCATAGCAGGCAGTTAACCCAGATATTGCAGTTATAACTATCCAGATATACAGGGGACCAATACAAATTATTAATATCTATAACCCTAGGGTCGAAGGGGTAGTATAGATAGAGAATATTATATCTATAATAAGCTTGCTAGAAACTAAACACGCGGAGTCCATTTTACTAGGAGACATAAACCTCCACCACCTATAATAGGGGGGCATCCATGTTGCTGCTAATTAATAGGCAGAGTGCCTACTAAGAGCTATAAATAACGGGGGCCTTAAGCTAGCTACCCCCCCAGGTGCAATTATATGGTAATAGGGCACCGCCAAAAGTACAATTAACCTTACAATTATGGACGAAAACCTATACCAGAGACTCAAAAGGTGCTCCCCTAAAGAAGAATAGGCACTTACCTTAGACTATATCCCTATCCAGATATAACTAGATCTAGACATTAAGGCACAACCAAATAGCAAAAGATATGCAATAAGGAAGCTTAATATAGATAGCTTCCTTAATATAATTAAATAACAACTTTAAGACCTAGAAGAAATCCACCTAATACCAAATAAGCGAGGCTTATTAGCTACCCCTAAGGAAATTAATTAAAGACTAGAAAGAATCTAGGCAGCAATTAAAAGCGGGCTAAAAGAGCACTACCCAGTTTCAAAACTAGGCCCCTACGCGCGATATATATGGTCCGCATAGTGCGCGGCCCTTATAGCCGGCCAACAACGAGCAAGGAGGAAATACACAAGCAGCCACAATTCTAAGAACAAGAGATAATATAAAGACACAAAAAACTAGCTAAAGAATACCCTAAAAAAAAAGCAAGAAATAACTAGAAACAGTTTATAAATAAACATACTACTAACCTAAGTCTCCCCTATAACAAGGGCCTTTGGACCATAGCAAAATAGGTAAAGAAAAAGGCAGGACGCCTAGTAGAAGATCCACACCTACCACCCCTATAAAGAGCAGGTGAACTACATGCCACAAGCAATAATAATAAAAAGGTAAAGATCCTTATAAAAAGATTTTTCCCTTAACTGGCTCTAGTAGACCTTAGCGATATTACTAGTAAAACACCAGTGACTCACCTAAGGGTTAACAGCGACATAATAACTAAAGAAATGGCTAAAACTATTAGCCGCCTCTTAAACAACACAGCACTAGGACTAGATAGGATCCTAAACAAAGCCCTAAAGACCTATAGACCACTTATAGCACCTTAACTTACAGACGTAGCCAGAGCATGCTTTGCAATAAGCTACTACCCATAACTCAGAAGATCCATAACAACGGTTATCTTATAAAAAGAAGGTAAAGCAGACTACTCAATCCTAGGAAGCTACCGCTCTATTGCCTTAAAAAACACCCTAAGCAAGATCTTAGAAAAGGTTATAGCGGACCATATAGCAGACACGGCAGAAGAACACACCCTATTACCACAAAGCTAAATAGGGGCAAGAAAGAATTGCTTAACGCTATCAGCACTTACACTACTCGCTACTACCATTAAAACTGCATGGGCTATATAAAAAGACTTTATAGTATTAATACTTAGCCTAGATATTAGCGGCGCCTACAATAATATACCCTATAAGCGTCTCCTATACATCCTTAGGGCAAAGGGCTTTTTAAAATAGATCATTTAATTTATTTAAGGATTTATAGGCCAGAAAGAAATATTATTAGTCTTTAGCAGATACCAAAGCCCCCCTATTACAGTTATAACAGGAATACTATAAGGATTACCTTTATCGCCTATACTCTTCCTCTTCTTTATAAGCAACCTGCTTAACACCTTTAAGAAAGGGGCAACCTAGGAGATAGGCTTCGTCAATAATATAAACCTAATTACATATAGGCCAATAGCCGCAAAGAACTGCAGGATACTAGAGAAAGCCTATAACACCTATATAGAATAGGCAAGACGATATAGAGTCCAATTCTTACCAAAGAAATACCAGCTAATCTATTTTATAAGAAAACGTAACTAATCTATAGATTTTTAGCATACAATCTATATCTAAGGCTTTAGGGGTCAACCGGTTCAAGGCCTAAAGGTATTAGGAGTATAGGTAGATAGCAAGCTCCAGTAGAGCGCATATACAGCGTAAGCGGCCTATAAGGGCTAAGTATAGTATATTACCATATCCAGGATTGTTAATTTTATATAGGGTCTATGCTTCTAGAGGTTACGCCTACTATATATAGCAGTTGTCCGGCTAACCATAACGTATAGATCTAGCATTTAGGCCACTAGAGAAACCAAAAAAGGCCCCCTTAAATCACTCCTTAAACCACTCTAAAAGGTCTAAATAGCTTATCTCCAAAGCATAATAGGTGGGTATAAGCGAACAGCTACAGCACTGCTTAAGAAGGAAGCCAATATCCCCCCCCTATAACTATATATTAAAGCCAATGCAATATAAAGGGTGCAAAAAGAATATAACTCTAACGTTATAAAGTATATCAAAACACGCCTAAATAAACTATAGAGGGACCCTAGGGTGCCCTATAGGAGAAGGAACCAACAACCCCAAAGTAGGGAAGATATATTAGGAAAACAGGTAGAGAAAGCAGAAGAAGAATAGTACAGCGCTAGGGCCCAGGCCTATATAGAGGAGAAAGAAAGACGCGCAAGAGGCCAGCAAAGATAACAGTAAGGGAGAGAAAGGAGCTAAAGTAGAGTATAAAAGAGTACTAGAAAACCATCTACTGTAACACAATATTAGTTGGACCGACGCTGGAGAAACAAATAGGAGTTAAAGGTATAGAGGTAGACTTAGGCAAGGGGAACCCAAGCTATAGTATAGGCAACGCTATAGGGGGTAAATACCCAAGGGCTCCAAGAGGGCCTAATAAAGGCAGAAAATATAATAGCAACACTCTTAAGGACAGAAATAATAGGACTAAAAGATTAGCTTTACTAGGTGGGTATTCTAGTAGGTAGCCTAAGGTGCAAATATGGCTGGTTAAGACAGACACCAAAACACGTAATACTATTATACCCCTTACACACCGGCTGAGAAGCAATGCTCTTAGCAGCTAGCACAGAAAACTATAATACACTACTCTTAACACAGAAAGGCCTTAAGGCGGCTACCCAGTGGCTTATTAGCTAAAATATGCTAGACCAGTTCTAGGTTACAAAGGAAATAGCAATAGAAGGCAAAGGGGCGAGTAATAGGCGCCCCCTAATAACTCTACAGAAGTAGAGTACAGTGTATAATACTAGCGCGTCCGTAGGTTTATTACAGCAGCAGTAGTTCCCAAGGAGGTTAAAAAGTAAGGTAATAAAGCACCACTGGTAACTTATAGGCGACTCATAAGCAAGCCCCAAAAGGCGGGGAGATGGATCACGGGGTTTTCTTAAATAGAGTTTTCTCCCTATATATATATAAGGAGTAGTCCGCATAGGCCCAACAGGGATCCGAATCAGACGTTAAGCAATGAATAATAATATATATACTATAAAATGGCCCTACTTAGTTAACTTATCTACTATTATAAGGATAATATTATACTCCTATCTAGTAATATAGTTTTTTTTAACTTTAATAACTTTATAATAAAGTCCTATAATATAACCTCCTATAGTCTCTCTAGTATTTTAATAGGTTATATGGTCCTCCATACGGCTTATACCTTTTTAGTTTATTTTTTTTTAGTAATTTAGATATTCTTTTATAGTTTGCCTTGCTAATCCCTAGATTCTATTAATAATATACTCCTCCTAGAGTCTTAATACTAAGCCTATGGCCCTATTATATCCTTAAGTTATTCCCTTATAGAATTCTCTAATAAATTCTCTTACTACCAACCTTGGAATATATATTACTTCTTTATTAATATAGTCCTTATATCCTAGGTCCTCTTATTATACCCTTTAGATTTTTATAACTATATACTTTTATTACGAAACCTTATCGCAGGCGCCTCTATAGGAGACCCCTTAGCGGAGCCCCGTGCTCTTGCGTATACCTCGCGTATAGCTTATATCAGCTACGCGTGGTATATTACCTCCTTGCACTCTTAACCCTTACGATTAACCGCGTAATATCTTATAGACTCCTTAAATATATACATTCTATAACTACTGCCTACATTCTATAACATTACGTTGCGCCTTTTTACTAATAACGCTTAGCCTACAACCAATTCTACGTCTTTATAATACTGTAGGCGCTACTAGAAGTAGTATATCTACGAATTACCTTACTTTATACTTCTAAGGAACCTATAATAGTAAGACGATATTCCTTACTAGGATTCTGTAAAAAGGAGCTCTTGCTACACCCGGCCCAAAAAGACCAAAACCAACCAAAAGAACCCTGAAAATCACCCAGAGAATCCCCCTAAGATGTATGCATCGCAGGGGAGGCATACGTCAAACGACAGTGGTTTTCACTCGCGCGCGACCGCCAGAACTACGCCTAGTAATGGCCCTCCACAATAAAGACGGGCGAATACCACACTATAAAGCGGAAATACCTCTATTAAGAAAGCATCTAACAAAATACAAAGCCTATTAGACGCGTCTAGTATCTAGAATTGTGGGGGAGTAACTATTAACTATAATAAACTAACGCAGCTAGTAGAATAGCTCCGCCAGTCTAGTAAACCTTAGGCGCCCCTCTAGTAAACCCTTAATTAAATCCTCTAATGGCTAAGCAAAATTAAAAATAAATAAAACCCCCCTTTACTAGCGAACTGCACCTAGGCCGCCGTAGCTGCGCTTCTATAATATAGGGAACCCACCCCCTATAAAATAACAACCAGGTATATAATTATAATATAACCAAACACAGAAAAAGTAGAGGGGCTTAAGGGATAATTAAAAATAGAAGTTCTTATAAAGATTCATAAAGAGGTCCACAACGCTGTTATAGTCCGACACCTTAGGAGCGGAGACATTAGAGTTACCCTAAAGGACTAATAGGCAAAGGAATGAGCCATAAGGGTAGGGGACAGGCTAGGTAAATATATTGGCATAAAAGTACTCTATAAGGATTACCTAGTTAAAGTCCTAGCGGTTCCTATAAGCCTTAGGGTAGAAAAGGGACGCTAGGCGGATAATACAGCAATTATATAGGAGATAGTAAGATAAACGGAACGCCTTATTCTAGGACTTAAGATTACCTAAATCCAATAGCTTTAACAGGAAAATGTAAACTAAGCATATAATGAGAACAATAAGAGGATATAAAGGTTGCTAGAGACTCGCTAGGGAGACGCTAGACAAACATATAGCTCCCTTATTATTAGTATATATATACCAGGAATACAAAAACTCCTTATCCAAAAAGGAATAATTATAAATGGCCTTATATATAACACAAGACTCTACAACCACAGACTACGCCTAGAACGATACTATTACTACATATAATAGGGACACACCTAAACCACATACGCAGTATAGGTGTGCTACGGCTACTATACAGGCCCCTATAATATAAGACACTGCTTAAACTAAGACCAAATAAAATGCGCAAACTGCTACTAAAGTACACACAAGGCATAGGAGAGAGAAGACTGCATTAAATATAGGAGATAGAAGGTAAGGGCTTAACAGCTATAGAAATAACTACACGCTAGGCTATATAAATAGAAATAACAGGCGATAAGCTAGGGGGACATAGGTACCTTCCTAGCGTTTCCTACCTTTAGTAATAGGGGGCTAGGCCAGCTATCCTAAGCCTTAATAGGCTAGAAGTGGCGCCGCGTAATATCACTAGACCAAATAGGGTTATAAGGGTTATAGGGGACACAAGGGTCATAGGGTACACAAGGAAGAGGACGCCCTATAGGAAGACCCCTATAGATATCTATAGTAAGCTTAAGACTAGGACAATTAAGAATTAGACTTAATGCGGTAAATATAATATTTGCAGCCAACCTATAAAGGGCATATAGCCAACTAGTAAGATTAGGGGAAGAACCGGAAATAATAATAGATTTAAATATAAAAGCGCTAGTAGGAACATAAAACACGGAAATAGAAAGCTCTATATAAAATAAGTAGTAACTAGGGTGTAGATATAAGAGACAAAAGTTCTAAATATCCTAAAGAAAGTAGAAATAGAAAAAGTAAGAAATAAAGGAGAAACAAAGGACCCTTACTAGGGGTCCACCACCTATCCATTATATAGTATAACTGCGGCAATACAAACTACCATCTTATAAGGCCCCTACTAGACAGTCTAGACCTAGAGAAATACTATATCCTTGCTATATAAGAGCCGTATTATAATACCTATACATAATTAATATACTACCCCTAAGGATTTCAGCTCCTATATAAACCAAAAGCTACTATATACGTGTGCTTTATAATTAGTAAGGCTATTAGCCTGTCCTTATAGTTATAACAGGCAATCAACCTAAATATTATAGTTATAACAATCCAGATATATAGGGGACCGGTATAAATTATTAATATATATAACCCTAGGGTCAAAGGTGTCCCATAAATAGAGAATATTATATTAGTAATAAGCTTACTAGAAACCAAAGGCACAGAGTTTATTCTATTAGGAGATATAAACCTCTACTACCTGTGGTAGGGAGGTATCCATATTACTATTAACTAATAGGTAGAGTACCTACTAAGAGCTATAAATATCTAGGGCCTTAAGCTGGCTACCCCCCTAGGAGCAATTATATAGCAACGAGGTACTACTAGAAGTATAATTAACCTTATATTTATAGATGAAGGCCTATACCAGAGACTTAAAAGGTGCAACCCTAAAGAAGAATAGGCACTCGCCTTAGACTATATCCCTATCCAGATATAACTAGATCTGGATATTAAGGCGCAACTAAATAGTAAAAGATATGTAATAAGGAAGCTTAAAACAGACAGTTTCCTTAGTATAGTTAAATAATAACTTTAAGACCTAGAAGAAATCTACCTAATACTAAATAAGCAAGGCTTATTAGCTACCCCTAAGGAAATTAACTAAAGACTAGAAAGGATTTAGGCAGTAATTAAAAATAGGCTAAAAGAGCACTGCCTAGTCTCAAAACCGGGCCCCTATGCGCGATACGCGTGGTCTGTATAATACGCGGTTCTTATTACTAGCTAATAACGAGCAAGAAGGAAATATATAAGCAGCTATAACCCTAAAGATAAGAGACAATATAAAGATATAAGAAACCAGTTAAAGAATACCCTAAAAAAAGAAGTAAGGAATAACTAGAGACGGTTTATAAATAAGCACACTTCTAACCTAAGCCTCCCCCATAATAAGGGCCTTTAGGCTATAGCAAAATGGTTAAAGAAAAAGGTAAGGCGCCTAGTAGAAGACCTATACCTACTACCCCTATAAAGAGCAGGGGAAACACAGGCCACTAATAATAATAATAAGAAGGTAAAGATCCTTACAGAAAGGTTCTTCTCCTAACTGGCTCTAGCAGACCTTAGTAATATTACGGGTAAAACACTAGTGACTCGCCTATAGGTTAACGGTAATATAACAATAGAGGAAATAGCTAGAACTATTAGCCGCCTTTTAAATAATACAGTACTAGGACTAGATAGAATTCTAAATAAGGCCTTAAAAACCGGTAGACCACTTATAGCACCTTAGCTTGCAGATATAGCCAAAGTATACTTTACTATAGGCTACTACCTATAACTTAGAAGATCTATAACAACGGTTATCCTATAAAAAGAAGGTAAAGTAGATTACTTAATCCTAAAAAGCTACCGCCCTATTACCTTAGAAAACACCCTTAGCAAAATCTTAGAAAGGGTAATAGCGGACTATATAGTAGATATAGCTAAGGAACACGCCCTATTACTATAAAGTTAAATAGGGGCAAGAAAGAACCACTTAACACTATTAGCACTTACGCTACTCGCTACCACTATTAAGTCTGTATAGGCGATGCGAAGGGACTTCGTAGTATTAATGCTTAGCTTAGATATTAGTGGTGCCTATAATAACATACCCTATAAGCGCCTCCTATATATCCTTAGGGCAAAGGGCTTTCCAGAATAGATTATATAATTTATTTAAGGGTGTATAGGCCAGAAAGAAACATTACTAGTCTTTAGCAGATACTAGCGCCCCCCTATTACAGTTATAATAGGAATACTATAAGGATTACCCCTCTTGCCTATACTCTTCCTTTTCTTTATAAGCAACCTACTTAACTCCTTTAAGGAAGGGGCAACCTAGGGGATAGGCTTTATTAATAATATAAACCTAATTACATACGGCCTAATAGCCGCAGAGAATTGCAGAATACTAGAGAAAGCCTATAATACCTATATAGAATAGGCAAGACGACATAGAGTCTAATTCTTACTAGAGAAATACCAGCTAATCTATTTTATAAGAAAACGCAACTAATCTGCAGATCTCCAGCATGCAATTTATATTTAAGGCTTTAGGGGTTAACTAGTTCAAGGCCTAAGGATATTAAAAGTATAGGTAGATAGTAAGCTCTAGTGGAGCGTATATACATTATAAGCGGCTTATAAGGGCTAAGCACAGTATATCACAATGTCCAGGATTGTTAATTCTATATAGGGTCCATACTTTTAGAGGTCACGCCTACTATATATAGCAGTTATCCGGCCAACCATAATATATAGATCCAGTATTTGGGCCATAGGAGAATCTAAGAAAGGCCCCCCTAAATTACTCCTTAAACCACTCTAAAAGGTCTAAATAGCTTATCTCCAAAGCATAATAGGTGGGTATAAGCGAACAGCTACAGCACTGCTTAAGAAGGAAGCTAATATCCCCCCCCTACAATTATATATTAAAGCCGCTATAATATAAAGGGTGCAAAGGGAGCGCAACTCTAATATTATAAAGTATATTAAGACACGCCTAAATAAACTATAGAGTAACCCTAGGGTACCCTATAAGAGAACAAACCAACAACCCTAAAGTAGGGAAGATATATTAGAGAAACAGGTAAAGAAAGCAGAAGAAAAATAGTGCTATATTAGGGCCCAGGCCTATATAAAGAAGGAAGGGAAACGCGTAAGAGATTAGTAAAGATAACAGTAAGAGAGAGAAAGGAGCTAAAGTAGAGTATAAAAGAGCACTGGAAAACTATCTACCGTAATACAATACTGGTTGGACCAACACTAGAGAGGCGTATAGGAGTTAAAGGTACAGAGGCTGTCTTAGGCAAGAGAAACCTAAGCTATAGCATGGTTAACGCTATAGGGGGTAAACACCTAAGGGCTCCAAGAAGGCCTAATAAAGGCAGAAAACATAATAGCAACACTCTTAAGAACAGGAATAATAGGACTAAAAGATTGGCTCTACTGGGTAGGTGTCTTAGTAGGTAGCCTAAGATATAAATATGGCTGGCCAAGACAGATACTAAAACATATAATACTGCTATGCCCCCTACGCACCAACTAAGAAGTAATGCTCTTAGTAGCTAGCACAGAGAACTATAATATACTACTCTTAATATAAAAAGGTCTTAAGGCGGTTACCTAGTGGCTTATTAGCTAAAATATACTAGACCAGTTCCGGGTTACAAAGAAAATAGTAATAGAAGGCAAAGGGGCGAGTACTAGGCGCCCCTTAATAACTCTACAGTAGTAGAGTTAAGTTTACGATACTAGCGCGTCCATAGGCTTATTACGGTAGCAGTGGTTCCCAAGGAGGTTATAAAGTAAGGTAGTAGAGCACTATAGGTGACTCGTAGGCGCCCCACATACAAGTCCCAAAAGGCGGGGAGATGGATTATGGGGTTTTCTTATTTTCTTAAATAGAGTTTTCTCCCCATATGTAAATAAGGAGTAGTCCGCGTGGGCCCAATAGGGATCTAAATCGGACGTTAAGCAATAAATAATTATTAATTATTATATTCCTTACTAGCCACTAGATTAAACCTAAAGAATAATTTAATACCTATACTTAGCCTATGACGCCAATTAATCCTAAAAGAATTTGATTTATTAGCTCTAGCCTTAACTCCTAAGGGGAAGCCTAGGGCTTAAAAGATTACAACAACCTTAATAAGGTGGTGTTACGGAGTAGGCACGAGCTGGGATATAATGCACTAAACGAGGTAGTAATTAAGAAGGCTACGTACACGTAACTATGCGTAGTTGATATAAAGACATTAGATAAAGAAGAGGAGTCTTTGTATACCAGGTACGGGTATAAATAGGGGCTGTAGGGGAACGTGCGTAGGTGTCTCGGGACAAACGTAAGCACGGGTTAAGAACGTCAAAGACGCGCAGAGATGTAAGAACGAGTGAGTCCCGTAACAGGTAGACATTAACAATATCTTATCTTTTATTAACTATATAACTATGGGTAAGTAAGCGGAAGGGCTACTACCTATTAAAATTAAAATACGAGACGCTGAGACGTTTATAAAAATGGTAGTATAAAAACCTAATAAATACTACCACCTTCTATAAAGTTATTACCTAAAGCTTATACAAGCTAAGATACATACCACCTAAGATCGCGATATTATTTAAGACCTATAAGCTTATAACGCGCTTACTAATAATACACGTTAAGAGACTAAAGACAACCTCTGTATATCTAAATATAATATCTAATAATTAAAGACGGCTAAGATTATACTTATTACTACGGTTATTAAAAAATGGCATAATTAAATACCTATAATCTTAGCTCAATAAGCATATTTATAATAACGCTAGATACCTCTTTACTATATATAACGCCACCTAAGTCTCTATGCCCCTAGTAACCTTACCTACTTAATACTTAATAGAAGGTTAGCGCTAAGCAGTTTTACCTAATAGGAACCCTTACTAAAGCAGTAATAAAAGCCATAATAATTAAACCTAAGTTACTACTATAGGGTCTAATGCATATTACCTTAATCCCCTAATATTTTAGGGAGACCGTAAGGAATATAGTTATTAAAAGATATAAATCCGCAAAAAACTAACTTAGAGCGCCTATCTTTTTCCTATAAAAGACACTAAAATTAGCTATATTATTAGGCGAATAAAGGGTATACTATTTAATAGACTCTTTATCTAATAGGAGACTAATAGCCCCTTATTACGGACCTTATATTAGTAGTAGTACAACTACTTAGGGAAGATATAAATAAGCTAGTAGTATTGGCGCAGGAGGTATTAGAACTAGTTAAACTATAGGACGAAGGGTAACCAAGTTATATAATAGATTACGTTACCGGTTTGGTACGTAAGATCTATAGGATCTGCGAGGAATGTTATATACTAAACGTACCTTACGTACCTCGCGTACTAAGGGGTTTTTAGGCGTAGTATTGTATATTTAAAGAACCACAGTCTCTACCTAGATAGTTCTTCTCTTTATAGTAAATCTTAGAATATAATTAGAGTTAATCTACTAGGCGACTACTCTACTAGTTATTATTATATTATTAACTTCTTGTTTACCTATATACCTAACCTAATAATAGGTCTATTGTGTTACTTCCTATAAGGCTTTATTATATATTTACTACTAGAGTTATAGTATTAATAAAGTTGAATAATATGTTACTAAAAGTACTAGTTATAATACTATCCATAGTAGCTATAACCTTAGGGTTAGGAGGAGATACTAGTATAAGAGATACTAATTTGCAGCTAGTTATGGTGTGTTACGGAACCCTACCGTAGAGGCCTCTATAGGAGAGCCCTATGCTCTTACGTATACCTTGTATATAGATTACGTTAGCTATATATAGGTATATTACCTCCTTACGCCCTTAACCCTTATAATCGATCGCGTAATGTCTTGTAGACTCCTTGAATATATACGCTCTATAGCTACTGCCCCTAGTCCTATAACATTATATTGCGCCTTTTTACTACTAACGCTTAGCCTATAACTAATTCTATATCTCTATAACACTGCAGGCGCTACCAGAAGTAGTATGTCTATAAGTTACCTTTATACTTTTAAGGAACCTATAATAGTAAGATAATATTCCTTACTAGCCACTATATTAAACTTAAAGAATAATCTAATACCTATACTTAACCTACAACGCTAATTAATCCTAGGAGAATTTAATTTATTAGCCCTAGCCTTAATCCCTAAGGAGGTGGACACTAATAATATCTTATCTTTTATTAATTATATAACTACGGATAAGCAAGCAGAAGGGCTACTACCTATTAAAATAAAAATATAAGACGCCGAGACGTTTATAAAAATGGTAGTATAAGAATCTAATAAATACTACCACCTTCTATAGAACTACTACCTAAAGCTTATATAAGCTAAGGTGCATACTGCCTAAAACCGCGATATTATCTAAGACCTATAAGCTTGTAAGGCGCTTGCTAATAATACGCGCTAAGAGACTAAAGATAACCTCTATGTGTCTAAATATGACATCTAACGGTTAAAGAAGGCTAAGATTATACTTATTGCTATTGTCGGAATATATGGACAGAAGTTACGTGGTTACGCGTCGTTGACGTGTCGTCGTCATGTCTTTGATTAGTTATCCTATGGTGACTAATCAACCCCCTACTTAGGCACCGCGATCCTTACGATCCTCTGCTTTTGACACCTATTAGACAAGAACAAATCCATCAGTTAATAGGCCAATCAAGTGCACTTGGGTGATACCGACAGCTATAGTTACTAAAAAAGAAGGCATAATTAAATACCTATAATCCTAGCTTAATAAGCATATCTATAATAACGCTAGATACCTCTTTACTATATATAACGCTACCTAAGCCTCTATACCCCCGGCAACCTTACCTACTTAACACTTAATAGAGAGTTAATACTAAGCAGCTCTACTTAATAGGAACTCCTACTAAAGTAGCGATAATAAAAGCTATAATAATTAAACCTAAGCTGCTACTATAGGGTCTAATATATATTACCCTAATCCCCTAATCTTTTAGGGGGACTATAAGGAATATAGCTACTAGAAGATATAAATCTATAAAAAACTAACTTAGAGCGCCTGCCTTTTTCCTATAGAAGACACTAAGATTGGCTATATTATTAGACAAATAAAGGGTATACTATTTAATTGACTCTTTACTTAGTAGGAGACTAATAGCCCCTAGAAGTGGCAGTCCTATTAAGAAGTCCTTAATAATCTTAACTTAATATACCGCGACTATAACCTACTAGCCACTAACTAAGCTAAACTATACACCCTAAAGATAAGCCCTACTAAATTATTTAATAAATTCTATATTAAATTCTAGGAATATACTAAAGTCCTTACCTAATATAATACTAAAGACTAGGAAGATCTTCTTAAAAAAGTTACTTATTGCCTTAGTTATATAGCCGCCAGCTATAACCATAATAATATTTATAATATATTAGCAGCTCTATAGAAGATTAAATAACGACTAAATTAGATTACTACTATTAACCCTTACCTAAAGACCTCCCTATAGAAGCCCCCCGGGCCTACTAAACCTATATATACTAAGCCACTAATACCTACTACCTTAAATACCACTAGAGCTAATATTAACCTTTCTATACCAACCTTCCCGTAAAAACTTCTAGATAGAGAGCGCAAGCTACTCTGGAATCTAGGATACTACTATAAATACTATTAAAAAGGCTGTTATTATAATAACCTAAACTACTTAATAGCTAGGTTTAGTAGCTGCCGCCTAATACCTAACCTAATACCCTAAATACTAAATATAGGTATATATATATACGCGGACCTGCCCGGAAGGAGCTCTTGCTGCACCCAGTCTAAAAAGACTAAAACCATCCAAAGGAACCCTAAAGAACTCCTAGAGAATCCCCCTAAGATATGCATCGCAGGGGAGGTATACGTCAAACGATGGTGGTTTGTACTCGCGCGCGACCGCTAGAACTACGCCTAGTAATAGCCCTCTATAATAAAGATAGGCGAATACCACACCATAAAGCGGAAATACCTCTATTAAGAAGGCATCTAACAAAATATAAAGCCTATTAGACGTGTCTAGTATCCAGAACTGTAGGGGAGTAACTATTAGCTATAATAAACTAACGCAGCTAGTAGAATGGCTCCGCCAGTCTAGCAAACCTTAGACGCCCCTTTAGTAAACCCTTAATTAAATCCTCTAACGGATAAGTAGAATTAAAAATAAATAAAACCCCCCCTTGCTAGTAAACCGCACCTAGGCCACTATAGCCGCGCTTTTATTGTATTAATAAAGCCTATACTAGTAGCTCCACTATCTATTAGGATTTATACTCTCTTCTATTTTCTAAGTATTTAAATTTCGCCAAGTATATTAAGGGAGTTATATTATATATTAGCGCTAAAAGAGCCTAGATACTTATACTTTTCTACCTTTTATTCTAAGGCGCGACTTAGCCTTAGAATAATTTATTTTTTAAGTTAATTAAAAGTGAGATACTTTATGGCAACTAAGTATGATTTATAGAGTAAGTATAATTTAAGGACTAGGAGGAACTACAGCGGACCTTTTTGAAAGGGTGGGTTTAATAATTCCTTTAAATATACCCCTTTTTACCATATCTAAAGCATTCTCTATTTATAGCTTAAGTTCTTTATTAATTGGTTTCTAAGGGTATATAGGATTAAGTAGTATTAAGGTCTATAGGGTTATAGATAGGGCTTTTAGGTTTTGGAAATAGATCGCGCTTTAGGGTATATACTGGGTTTGTAAAGTTCTAAATATAAGGTATAGTTAGCTTTAGAGAATAAATCTATTTATTATATTAAAGGTCCTTATTAATTTATTAATATATTATAACAAATTTAGATAGGTTTTTTAGTAGTTCTCTACCTATTAACTAGGCTCTAATCTTATCCAAAATAGCTTATTAAAAGGCAGCAACTCTAGCGGCTTTATTCCAATCTAGCTTGCTAATAAGGCCTAAAAATTCCAAAAAGAAGCTAGTAAAGTCTCGGTTCTATTATAATAGGGTTTTAAGTTTAGTAATAGCTATATATTTGCGGCTAGCATTATTATACATTTATTCTAGTAAAGAGATAAAGATTTTAAAATTAAGAAAGGTGCTATTATAGAAGAATAGATCTATAGTATATATAGCATCCTTACTTAAATAAAATATTATATAGCTAACCTTACTAGCTTTAGTAGGGTATTAGTTATAGTTTATTAAAAGTTTAAGACAAAGCTTGATTATAAAGGGATATAGGTTATTTTAATTTCTATTAAATATTAGAGAATTAAGGAGCCTTTTGGATTTTATAGTAGGTATTAAATTTATTATAAATATAGGTTAAGTTACTATTACTAGTTTAGAGTCCGCGGTTAAGGGGCTAGGCTTAGATATAGTTATATTAATTTTGTTTATAGGTGGTATTAGGGTCTTTAATATAAGTGCTTTAATATTACGGAGTTCTTTACAGAGTGCTTCTATTAATTATTAATATTAGGTTTCTAGTATAGCCTAGTACTAAGCTAAGGCATCTATAAAGGACTATTATATTATAGTTAACTGTTCCCTAACTAGGGATATAATACTTATAGTTATTAAAGGGGATTTAGGTTTATTTACTATTTTAATAGTAATTATTTTAATATAATATAGTATAAGGGCACGAAGAGGCTTTAAGAAAGATTTAAAGAAATAATATAAATTCTATCTAAATTTAAGGGTATATAGCTCTTATAAAGAATAAGACGCTATATAAAGAAAAGAAAAGAAAAATAAGAGAATTATATAATTAAATAGTTAGGGGTTTTAGTGGTTAATATATACGCATATACACGCATAGTCTTTAACGGACTTTAGTGTTATAGCGCTAGTAGAAAATGGTAGATTGTGGCGGATAATTATAGATAATTGTAGACAGTTGTAGATAGTTTTAGATAGTTATTTGTTAAGTGTTTTACCAAGACATTCCTACTGTAACTGGGTGTCACGGAACCCGACCGCAGGGGCCTCCATAGGAGAGCCCCGTGCTCTCGCGTACACCTCGCGTACAGCTTATGTCAGCTACGCGAGGGTATATCACCTCCTTACGCCCTCGACCCTTACGATCGATCGCGCAACGTCTTGTAGACTCCTCGAATACATACGCTCTGTAGCCATTGCCCTCGTTCCGTGACACTGGGCTAGCCCCATTATACCTTCCTCCTTTTCCTTAGTATTAATTAAGTAGTTAGTTAAAAAGGCTATAAAGACTATAAAGAGAGATAGTTATATAGGCCTTTTAAGGGTTATTTTCTAAGTGCGCCTAGAACCTATGCCATATGTTAGTGCTATTAGGGTAGTATAATATAGTAGGGAAACGGAAAGAGACGGGCTGCTTATTAGCACTACTGCTCTTTAATACAGTTAAGTAGATGGGTTCTACTAGGTTTATAATTATCCTTTATATATTCTACTTTGTTAAATATATTAAGCTATTTAAGGTAGTACTTAGTATAAGCTTTACAGTATAGGAGAATTAAGTAAACGACTTAATTTTAAATATAGCTCTAAAGTCTCTATATATATACAAGGTGGGTAGTAAGAGGATAACGTCAATGCCGATAACAGCCGCAGTAGACGACGTAATAGAAATAAGTAGTAAGATATATAATGGTAAAAAGGCACGGTAGTGCGTTATAAGGTGATATTTAATATAGTATCGGTAGTCGGTTATATACTCCCCCTAAATTTAATGGCGTAGTTAAAGCTGTAGAAAACGAATAAAGGTAGAGGCTATACCAAAATAGGAAATTTTAGATATAATTTAGGTGTAGTAAAGGGATAGGATGATATTTAAGAGTCTTTATTAGATAATATTGTGACGGCGCTGGAGCGCGTCACCTAGTCAGGGGTTCGCTTAAGACTTGGCATGTGTATATAGACGTCGTCTCACCACCTCCTCTTGGTCCTTAGCTTGATATCTTCGTAATACAGCATTCGTTCGCTTCATCTTGCAAGCATTTATTCAAGTCTTCGTCAAGACATTTGTTCAATGGTTCGAGCCGTCACAAATATAGTAGCAATTTAATGTTAAATATCCACTAAATTTAATTGCTTTATTTATGCCTCGTACCTTTGACGGGGTAGGATCTTAGTAAGGCCATTAGTAGGCATTTTGGCTATAGGAACCCATTAGACGTCGATCTTTTTATTTTAGACTTTATGTCTAAGCCAATGCTAATAGACATTAATATGTCGTAGCTTGGTGTTAAGCTTTGGTATATCCCGTCTTAGGAGTTATATAGTCTGCATATTATCGCAAAGTAGGGTAAATTTATATTCTAAATTAAGGCCGATTGCTTTAAAGAATTGTTACCACTAGATAATCTTAACAGTAGCTATAGACAGGGAGAGAGGTTCTTCTTTGGTAGTTAACTAAGTTACTAATCTTTATAGGGTCGCCTTCTAATTAATTAGTCTTCTAAATAGTATAAAAAGGTATCCTTAAGAGCTCCGTTTAGTCTCTTTATTGTTTATAAATGCTATATTAGATACTCCATAAAAGGTAACGTCTTCTCCTTTAGGATTTCTAAAGTAGATATATACTTTAAATACTTTGCTAGAGTATTTAATGGCTGTCAATTTTATTCTAAGGCAATAGGTAATAGCTTAATTGGCTATATTAAGGTGCTTTTAATTTAGATTAGTAAAGAATTTGGCTAGCCTAAAATGCGTCTTTATAATATTAGGTCTTTTAAATATAGCAAAGTGCATAAGGGAACCAACTTATTGCTAATAGGCTAGTGTTCTTTAAGGGTTTGTCTGCTAGTTAGACGGAATTAGTTCCTTAGCAGAAAGTAGTAACTTAGAAAATCTTCCTAGTTAAATATTAAATTAATTGGCTATCTTTTTAATATAGGAATCTTGGCAGAGCCACATCTTTTAACTTAGTTAATCTTATTTAATATAAAATTTAAGAAACTACTATAGGTCTCCTAATGAATAGATCTTGTATTAGTGTAGCAGTTTAGCTTTAAATTCTTCTAGTTTTAGAAGGTCCTTTTTGGTAAATAGAACGGCAATATTGTCTATATAAAAGAAGATAATAAGTTATTTATTAGTGTAAAGGCAGTTTATACCTAGGATAGGCCTTAATCCAAATTTAGCTAGTGCATTTATAAGCTCCTTATACCAAAGTAGTAGTAAGACTTTTAATCTATATGGCGCCTATAAGGGCGCGAAGAGGCTTTAAGGAAGATTTAAAGGAATAATATAAATTCTATCTAAATTTAAGAGTATATAGCTCTTGTAGAGAATAATACATTGCATAAAGAAGAGAAAGAAATAATAAGAGAATTATATAATTAAACAGTTAGGGGTCTTGGTAGTTAATGCGTACGTATATACGCATGTGGTCTTTAATGGACTTCGGTGTTACGGCGCTAGTAAAAAACGGTGGATTATGGCGGATAATTATAGATAGTTATAGACAGTTGCAGATAGTTATAGATAGTTTTAGATAGTTATCTGTCGAGTGTTTTACTAAGACATTCCTACTGTAACTGGGCTAGCCCTGTTATAGCGCTATAAGTAACTTTAGAACATATCCATTTTGATTAAATCCTTCTAGGTAGTAGTAGTAGACTAGCTTAACTAGTCTAGCATTTATAAATGCGTTTATAGCGTTATACTATTAAATCTCTAAATTAAATGCAGCTGCTATAGCCATAAGGGCACGGAATATTTAAGCAGCTAGAGTTGCTATATAGGTCTCTTCCTTAGTAATCTATAGGTCCCCGTAGATATATAGTTAAGCTTTTAACTTTTAAAGGTAACTATTGCTGTCGAACTTATATTTAAAGACCCATTTTAGTAGAAGGATCTACTCATTGCTTACTTTTTCTTTTGGTATAGTCTTAAATATCCTTTAGCGTTTTAGGTCGTTGTATTCTTTTTTTTATAGCTTTTTAAAAGCTAGTAGTTAAAGGGTGCTTTTTTAGCTCTTTTAGATTCCTTAGTTTAAAAGGAAGATTATCCTAATATAGTGTTACGGGACGTGGGACAGTGGCTATAAGACGTATGTATTTAAGGAGTCTATAAAACGTTGCGCGATTGATCGTAAGGGTCGAGGGCGTTAGGGGGTGATATACCCACACGTAGCTGACGTAAGCTATACGCGAGGTATATATAAGAGCACGGGGCTCCCCTATAGAGGCCCCTACGGTTGGGTTCCGTGACACTACCCCCCCTCCTATTAAGGCGGAGCTCTGGCGACGCTGTGGTTACTATATATATATAGGGGGAACGCTTAGGGTATAGACAAGAAGAAGAAATATTGTTATAGGTGTAATAGGCTTATATAGATGCTTCTGACTTGGGGCTTATGCTAGGGTGCTAAGCTATAGAGGGGGAAGGAGACTATAGGAGACTTAGTAAAATATAAGGTGGTCGCTAAGGCGCTAGTAGTAGGCGAGCTAATAGCAATTTTATATCCTGGGGATGGAAAATCCTAATTAGCTAGTTTCTCCTTAGCGTCTAGAATTTAACTAGTTAAAGTTCCTAGACATCTTAACATTTTCCGGTTATATAATCGCACTTTATAGCAATCTGCGGCAATCTAATAGCAATTTACCCTTACATGGCAATATATAAATGTTTAACTCTATAAGGGCTCCTATAGAGGATTAGGTATAAAATCTCTGCTTAGGCTTAGTTTCTGTGGGTTCGCGTAGTAAAAATCGCTAATTAGATCCTTTGCATTCTTAAAGTCTTCCTATAGTTGCTATTTCGGCTAATCTATGTCAAATCCTATATAGGTAGCTTTATAGTAGAGCTACCATTCTCTGCCTTTACTAAAGTATTTAAAGTTAATAATTTATTTAATAGTCTACTCCTTATGGTTCTTATCTTTATTCTTATCTTAAATTAGTACTAGTAGGGGTTTAGGCTATATCTGTCCTAGTAAAGGGTTAGGCTAGTAAAAGTATAGTAGCTATAGGTAAAATACAGGCCATATCCTATAGGTGGTTAGGGTAGGTAGGAGCTCTAGCTTATATATAGCTCCCCTATTAATACCTTGTTTAATTAAATAGGGGCTAAGGTTTTTATAATTAAGTGACTTTATAGGCCTCTATATGGAGATATTGTGTGTATCTAGCCATACCTAGTTGCTAACACGTATCTCTGGTAGTAGTATTCTATAATAGTTGGTAAAGTAGGCCTGCTTCGCTTAAGTCTAGGCCATTTCTCCCTTATAGTAGTTAAGTAGATTTTTTATATGGTCTGTATACTAGTTAGCAAGTAGCATCTTAAGGCGTTTTCTATATGGCAGTTTCTAATTAATAGGTTCTGGTAGCTCTATACTAGATTAGGGGTAATAACCCTTATTCGCGAAGAATGGGGTAAGTCCTATAGTAGTTAAGACATAGTTATTTACTATAAATTTACCTAGTAGAAGGTAATCTACCCAGTTATCCTAACTATAGGTAACTACCTATTATAGGTACGCTTTTATGCTAGTATTAGCGTTTTCTAGTTACCTAGCAGTTTTATAATAAAAGGATGTAGATATCTTAACAGAAATACTAAGGCATTAGTAGATTTATCTCTATACGTTAAAGTTAAACTATATGCCTTAGTTGGATATAATTAAGTTAGGTAACCTATATAGTTAGTAGATTTTACAAAGGGTTTAGTAATATTATTAATGGTTATACCTTTAGTTGGGACGTAGTGGCGCTCTTTTATAAGTTGGCATATTATTATAAGGATGTTCTTATAAGTACGGCCGTGTTATTTATAGGGTAGTAGGTTAATAACAAAATTAATGGTAATATCTGCCTATTATTATATAGGTACTAGTAGAGGGTGTAGTAGTCCTTAGTACTTTATATTAAAGGCCTTAGCGCACTTATAACTATAGCAGGCGCCTATAAAGCGTTTAACTAAGTCTATTATTTTAGGCCAGAAGTAGTATTGGCTAAGAAGCTTATAGGTTCCTCCTTTGCCTAGGTAGCCGCTTAATTAGAGATTATAGGCTATTTAAATTAGTTGCTATTATAAATTTTCTAAGTTAGGAATAAATAGGCGGCCTCTATAATAGAGCCTGTTCTCTTTTACTTCTAAGGCCGCTATATTAATTTGGCCTAGGCTTTAGAGGTTAATAGGTAGTATATAGGCGCTAGCAGTCTTTGTGGTAATAAGTTAATATAGTAATGGGTTAATAGAGGTATTATATGCTATAGTAATAAGCTTATTAATTTTGGGAGGTAACTTTAGTTCTGTAGCATGGAGCTAGGTATAGTTAGTTCTATTATAGATAGTATACCTAGGGCCAGATTTTATACTTTTAGGATTATCTATTATTGGAACTAATTATAGGGGTTATCTTTAAACTAAGGAAGGTCTTATAAGTGGCGTGTTAGGCTATTAAGCTTAGTACCTTATACTCCTAGTCTATATATAATTTTAAAGTTAAAACTAGAGAGGAACTCGTTCTAACGTACTTAGTATTGGTTTAGCTATTTTATAGTTATAAAGTACTTAAGGTTGTAATAGTCCGTAAGGATTTTAGTTAGCTAGTTAGGTTCTACTAAGGAGAGTTCCAATTAGAATTCTTTAAATACTTATATAATTATAAGGAGTTCCTTATTATAGATCTTATAGTTATACTCTTATAGTATAAGCTTAGACAAGTAGAATGTGACTAGGTGGAGGAGACTATTATTACCTATCTAGGAGAGGACGCCTATATTAATATAGTCTAAAGAGTTAGTCTTAAAATAGAGTTATTATCCTAGTATAAAATAAGCTAGGATAGGTGCTTTAGTAAACGTATTTTTAAGGTCTTAGAACGCCTTTTTATATTTAGGCGTCTAAATAAAATATAATATTTTTTTTCTTTTGCAGAAAGGCCCTTTGTTTATATTATTACTATAAGTAGTGCTATAACACCTAAGAAGTTATATATAAATTTTTAATAAAAGTTGGCAAAACTAAGGAAGGCTTATACATCTTTAATACAGTTAGGGGTTTGCTATTCCGTAATTGTATATACCTTCTTAAGGTCTATACAGACACCCTTAGTAGTAATAATTAGTTTAAGGTATTTTACTTCTGTAACTAAGAATTTGCACTTCTTTAAATTAATATAAAGTCCTGCGTCCCTAAGGCGCTATAGGACCTTTTAAATGTGCTTAATATGCTTAGAAGGGTTATCGCTATAAATAAGTATCTTGTCTAGGTACGTAGAGCAGAAGTTATTAAGGTAGTCCTATAAGGCGTTATTAATATAGCTTTAAAAGCTGCCTAGGCCGTTATATATGCTAAAGGGTATAATGGTATATTTAAATTGGCCAAAGCGTAATATAAATGCGGTTTTCTATTTATTACCCTCCTGTATTTAGAGGCGGTTAAAGGCAGTAATAATATTAAGCTTAGTATAGATTTTGGCTTAGCTAAGCTATTTAAAAGTTTTATATATAAGTGGTATAGGGTATTGGTTCTTAATCGTAATAGTATTAAGTCCTCTATAGTTAATATAGAATTAGATACCTCCTTCTAGCTTCTTAGTAAGGAGGATAGGGGTAGCTACTAGGGATATACTGGGATAAATAAATCCTTTATTAAGGTGCTTATTAATATACTTTTCAATAACTAGAAGTTTATCTTTTAATATTAGGTAGGGCCTCTTATAGGGTAGCGTTTTTCCTTATTTAATATTAATGGTATAGTTATTAGGTTAATATAGGGGGAGTATATCTACGCCCTTTTATAAGCATATATTAATAAAGTTATAGCATCTCTTAGGGAGGAGCTTGCGGAGTTCCTTATTAGTAAATCCTTTTTTAAGCTATATAAATTTCTGAAAGTCTAAAGGTAAAAGTCTATAGAGTTCTATAGGGGCATTATCTTATAAAAGGTTGACTATATTTATCCTATTACTATAGAGGACGTAGTTTTATTCTTTATTAAGCTTATATAGTTATAATTAGAAAGCTATAGTAACGGTCTAGCCTTTCCTATATGCTATACGGTAGAAGGCCGCGGTACTTATATAGTGGCAGTTGGTCGTAGGTAAGGTAATAAGGGGTTTCTTAGGTTAATATCCTAGGGAGTAAATAGAGGTAGCTAGGCTATACCCTAGGCAAGCCTCTCTGCAGTATTTAGAGCTAAAGGTTACTTCTCTCTTTTTCCAGTTAATAGTGGGATTATATTACTTAAGCTAGTTTATTCTAAAAATAATAGAGTAGTTAGTAAGTAGTATAATATAGGCCTAGAGCTCTTCCTAGTGCCCGTTTATATCTAGGTAGAGTTATACTATATAGATAATCTTCTATGTGGTATAACTACTATTAGCAAGTCATAGGACGCGGGCTTTAGTAAGGGGTAAGGTGGGTAGGATATAAGTACGCATAAATTAGGTATCTATAAATTTATTAGTGGCTCCACAATTAATTATAGAATAGCCTTTATATTATTTTTTAGCAGTAGTTCCTATTATAAGTAAAACTATCTATTTCCGTCTATTTATCTTTACTAAGTTATCTATTAAGTAGGCCGATATATAGATCCCTCTATTATTAGGGCGTCCTAACCCGCAACTTAGGGCTAGGAATTAGCATTTTCCACTTCTGTATCTAAATCTACTGCTATTACTATGTCTTTATCTTATATGGTAGTGGTATATAGCAATATATTTAGTGTTTAGGGTACTAAGTTAGGTATTAGACGGCGGCTACTAAGCCTAGCTATTAGGTAGTTTAGGTTATTATAATAACAGCCTTTTTAATAGCATCTATAGCAGCGTTCTAGTTTCTAGAGTAGCTCGCGTTCTCCATCTAGGAGTTTTTATAGAAAGGTTAGTATAGAGAGGTTAAGATTGACTCTAGTGGTATTTAAGGTAGTAGGCATTAGTAGCTTAGTATATATAGGTTTAATAGGTCTAGGGGGCTTCTATAGGGAGGTCTTTAGGTAAAGGTTAGTAGTAGCAATTTAATTTAGTTGTTGTTTAATCTTCTATAGGGCTGCTACTATATTATAGATATAACAGAACCTTGTAGCAGGAACTACGGTGGATCCTATTATTGGGCTAGGTATATAGGTAAGAACAAATTAACAACGTAACAATAACTAGTAGAGTGGTTGCCCAATAGATTAACTCCAATTATATTCTGAGATTTACTATAAGGAGAGAACCATCTATAGTAGGGACTGAGGTCCTTTAAATACACAACCATACTCCTAAGAAATCCTCTCTTGTACGTAAGGTACGTATTGTCTATATTAAACATAACGTCCCTTCCGTTTAATACAGTTAATACGTTTAACGCCACGTAACCTCAGTTACTATTTCTTATTATATAGTTCTACCGGATCTATCCTAGACTGTGCCTATATTAACCAACTAGCTTCCGCCGACTCTTCTCTAAGTAGTTGTAATATCTTACTTAAAGCGTCCGTAACACTATCTCCCTTCTCTTTATCTTTGTTTTTAAAGATTCCTAACATCTCCAAGTTGTCTATTAGAGGTATAATGTCCGTTTAATTAGTCTAGTTAACATCTCTGCTTATTATACCTAAAGCATCTTCTTCTCTTTCCTAGGTTAAGCGTCGCCTTTATACAGTTTCCTCTATACTATTACTGGGCGAGGTGATGGCGATCCCTTGCTCTTGTTGCGCTAAAGAGGGGTTAGTATGCATTACGCTAGCAAGTCCTTTATCCTAATAACCCTTCTCTTGCTCTAAGTGCACTAAAGCAAACGTTTGATTATCCTATAATATTCGCTTTGTCTCTAACGCTAAATATACGCGTCCTATAACTCTTAACAGTCTTTGAGTTCCCTAAGTAACTTGTCTTAGGGTCTTATATTTAATCTACCGCTATAAAACTTAATGGTAAGCTGGCCTCTGCGCTGCTTAAGGTTTAATATGCCTTAAAAGAGTCCGCATATATTCTTAAAGCTTAACGTTTAGCTTATGCTCGTCTTTAACGCCTTAAATATATTTATAAGAAGGTCCGTTCTAAGGAGTAGAAGCTTATTTAATAAGGTCTATAGGAACTTAGTAATAAAAGAACTGGCTTTCGTTCTATAAGGGAAACAACTCTAAGTAGCTTAGCAATTGCTCCTCTTAGGTCCCCCTTAGGCAACTCATTTTTTTACGATCCTTTTTTATTAATGTTACCTAACCTACTTTCTTTTAATACTCCTATACCTTTCCTATAGTATTCTCTAGGTTGCTTAGTGGTTCCTAGGTAGTCTTACTATAGCCTATCCACTTTACTTTATACTATGTTTTATTATTTACATCCTTATAACTAATAATCTTTAAAACTTACTATTTGTCTTCTTCTTGCCCTCTATATATATCTGCCTTGTAAACTGGTGGCTTAATATCTCTATGTGCTGGTTTTAGCATCACAACATATTATATAGGGTAGATCCTTATTTTGGCTAGTAGGTTTAACTTATATGTAACTAATAAAATTCTTTACTTAACTTTAAAAGGTCCTAGTCTAATATAGTCTAACTTCTTACTTAGTTATCAACTCTTAAAATTTTTGTGTAGTAGCCATACTTTATCTCCCTCCTTAAGATCTGGTCCCTTAGATCTCTTAGCATTATAGTACCTTTTTATCCTTTACTATACTAGCTTGGCTATTTCTGTAAGGTTTGTATAAAGATTTATTAACGTCTCTATTCTTTGTTTAGCTGTGCTACTCGTCTTTTTTGCTTAATATGGCGATAATAATATTCTTAGTTCGTATCTATAATTCGCCTTAAATAGTAATATCCCCATTCCTTCTTATAGTGTTATATTATATATAAACTATGTAACTAGTAATAACGATACCCAATTATTCTATATGTGATTAATATAATGCCTTAAATACTATTCTAGTGTCTAGTTTAGTCTTTCCATTTATCTATCCATCTGCGGATAATACGCTATAGATATTACTGCGCAAACCCCTTATTCTACTAGAAACACTTCCTAAAATACTGCTATAAATCTTAGATCTTTATCTAATATAATCTTGTCTAGTACTCTATATCTTATAAACACTTCCTTTATATAAATTCTAGCGACATCCTCTACTAATATCTCTTTAGTGTATACTATAAAGTATCCCTACTTTATTAGCTTATCTACTATCACTAAAATCGCGTTATAATCTTATCCTATAATAGGATCTCTTAACTTTGGTAACTTAATAATAAAGTCCTATAATATAACTTCCTATAGTCTTCCTGGTATCTTAATAGGTTATAGCCCTCTATACAGCTTATACCTTATTAGTTTGTTCCTTTGGTAATCTAAATATTCCTTTATAACTTATCTTACTAGCCCCCAAATTCCTTAAATAATATACTCCTCTTAAAGCCTTAATACTAAGCCTGTAGCTCCATTATATCCTTATATTATTCCCTTGTGGAATTCCTTAATAAATTCTTCTGTAATAGACTTAAGCATATACATTACTTCTCTATTTTTATATTACTCTAAGTTTAGATTCTCTGCCTATGCTTCTTAAATTTTCTATATCTAATTACTTTCTAGTAACTTATAGATCTAACTTTCTTTAGTTGCTACAATCTTTAGATAGTTATACCTAATTAATCCATTTTAATCCTTTTATAATAAAGCTCCTAATAGCTTTTTATTACTTTATAGTTTAGCCTTTTTGCTTAGAGCATCTGCTTATATATTGTCTATACCCTTAGTATACTAAATTTCAAAATAGTATTCTATAAGCATTTCCGCCTATCTAACCTATCTTTGGTTGAGTTCCTTTATTATTAGGAATCCTATAAGGTTCTTATAGTCCGTCTTAACCACAAATGGTTTCTCTATACCTTATAAGAATACTCTTTATTCCTTAAGTACTATAACTATACCTAATAACTCCTTATTGTAGATGTTATAGTTTAACTCTAGTAGTATCATTTTCCAACTATAGTATACTACTGGATGCTATGTGTTCTGGTGCTTTTATAGCAAATATGCTTCTAGTATAAAGTCTAATACATCTGTCTTAACAACCATTTTTAACTTTGGTTAATAGATCTTAAGAACTGGCTCTTAGGTAAACAACTCTTTAAATTCCTAAAATAGCTCCTTCTATTCACTACCCCAAACCTATGGTTCCTCTTTCTTTATTAGTCTTATAAATGGCTTAATGCTTTTTAACTACTATACTATAAACCTCCTATAGTAGTTACAAAACCCTAGAAACAATCTTAACTACGTAACATTTTCTAGTTCTTGCTAATTCACTATAGCTTTAACTTTCTTTAGGTCTATGCTAATCTTCCCTAGTTTAATAATAAATCCTATAAAATTGGTTTTTCTTATAAAGAACTCGCATTTCTTAATTACTACTAGCATCTATTCTTTCTGTAGTCTTTTTAAGACCTATTTAACGTATTCTCTATATTCTTCCTCATTCTCTAAGTAGATAATAATGTTGTTAAGGTATACTATAATAAACTCATCTAGGTGTTCTCCTAATATACTATTAATTTACTTCTAGAACGTTGCTAGTGCGTTTATAAGCCCAAATTGTATAACTAATAGTTTATATAGTCCTTCCTTAATCCTAATCTAATGGTACGCCTATCTTAGATCTATCTTTGTAAAGATCTTTATATTGCCTATCCTATCTTAGATTTCGCTAATTAAGGGTAAAGGATACCTATCCTTCCTAGTAATGCTGTTTAACTATCTATAGTCTATACACATCCTAAGTTTTCTATTTTTCTTTGGGATAAATAGTACTGGATATCCTACTAATAACTATAACGGTCTAATATATCCCTTATATAAGTTCTCCTAGACAAACTCCTTAAGCGCTACTAACTCCGTTTCAGTAAGCTTATAAATTAGAAAGAACTTTAAACTTATTCCTTCTTCTAATTCTATTTTATAGTCCCATGCTGCATACTCTAATAGCTTTTCACTTTCTAGTAACCATAACTTTTTACCATACTTATGGTATCTTTTTGGTATATAACTTAAGCCTTGCTTAGTTTCTTTATATATTACTCTAACTTGGTACTATACCAACTTGGTTTACTGTCGCACTTTATACTATTAAGTATTCTTAATATTAACCTAACCTATAACCTAATTAATCTTTAGATTGTACTCCTATAACTAAGGCATTCCTAGTATAGCCTTATCCTATCCTAACAGTAGGATATTAAAAGACATTCTAACTAGTCTTCCTTTAATAGTTAACTAAATAGGTCCTATTTTAAGATTAATAATACCTCCTCTATAGGCTATCTAATCTCCTACAATTGTTATAAGTGGATATAGGTGTTCCTTCTATCTATATAGTAACCCCATCCTTTCCACTGCCTTTGGTGATATATGGTTCTTAGTTACTTCACTATCTACCAACACTTTAAACCGCTAATCTTGCTATTTAGCTTGTAAATTTAGGTGTTAACCTTAAATTCCTTTAAGGGTTTAAGGCTCTAATACTAGTTCCTTCTAGTTCTATACACCTCCCCTTTTCCTAACTATTGGCTACTAGATCCTACCTATACTTAGTCCTCCCTAGGCTAATACTTAGTTCATTTCTTTTCCTCTATATACTATAGACAAGTATTCTCTAGGCACTCCTATTACTATTATCCGTCTAGGCATTCTTCCGTAAGGAATCTTCCTAGTTAAAGTATTAAGTCCCCTTAACCTTATACTTCTACTGGGTGCCATCTATATATATACTTAGCATTCCTAAACCGCTTTTCCTCTAGTGCCTAATATATCCTTACTAGATACTTCTAGTTCTTATCTTTTAGTGCTCTATATATGTTATATGTGTTATCCATATAAGCTATCCATAATAGTGTATAATGCGCTACATATTTTGGGTTAACTCTTAGTTTATCTTTATCCTTAAGTTTAAACCTATACCTAGTTAACCTGACTACTGGTATTTCTACTGCAGGTATTAAGATTTATTATTTACTTCTCTAGTCCCTAGATCCTTCTTCTAGGTTCCTTAATATTATAATTAATACTCCCTTAATATAACTCATGCGTTTCTCCATAATGGGTTAGTCTTAGATAACTTTTTTATTTAGCTATATATAAAAATCTTCCTATTTATTATTATGTCGTTGCTTATACCACTTTCCGTACAACTAGTTTAGTATATATGGTTTATTTATTAGAAAGTACCTTGTTATTGCTATATTATAATATTCTTTGGTATGTCTTTCTTTAAATCTAGTTAGGATATTTAGATCCTCTTCTTATTCTAGTTTATCTAACCATTTTACCCTAGGTGTCCCTGCACTTGGCCTATTAGTAACTCTTTATATGGGTGCTCTGTCCCTTATATAACCTAGCGTAGCTGACCTCTTGTCTAGCTTTTGCTCTTGCTATGCAATAATTCTTGTTTTGAACTTATCTATAATTTCTTATTTTCTGCGTCTTATAGCTAGATCTTTGTAGTTGTTTTACTTTTTAATTCTAGTATTAACTGTTTAATCTTTAGGCTAAACATTATATTTACCTAGAATTGCTAATGTTCTTACTTATTTCCTAAACTTATAGTTCTTAAACTTGCGTTCTATACTTATTTGTTTGTTACTAAACTAAGTTACTACTCTTTCCTATTAGTTTTTGTCCGTTGTGGATCCTTAGGTATATTTTATCTTATCTTAAAAATCTTAAGCTTCTTTTATCTCTTCTTAAGAATCTTAAGCCTGTAGCCTTTTACCTTTATTAAGTAATAAGCTAGCACTAGTAGTTATCTACTTACTTAGTTTCTTCTAAATATTACTCCTATTATCTTATAAAGCGATGGAAATTATATCTAATAGTATTACAATACCCGTTACTAAACCTTATTCTATAATGGTCTTAGTCTCTACTTCTGTTTTAACTTCTCTAAGGTTTGTATGCTTCTAGTAAGCTGCCTTTATTACCTTATTATTAGTAAATGCTTTGCCTATATTAAACTTGTTGTCTTTAATGTCCAATCTATAAGCTAGTTTATTAGTTCCTCTAAACTTAGATAATAATAGCTCCTATAGCCAATAGCTTACGCCATACTTAGCGTCCTTATAAATTCGGCATGCGTTATTATAATAATACGCAAAACTATTAATTAAACACTCTTTTGTTCCTTACAGTACACTATTGTCCTTCTATATATACGTGCCGTTTGCTGGCCTAGTTCCCTTTACTATATAGTTACTCTAACTACCTCTATAGTCTCTAGTAAAATGACCTTGTTTTCTACAATTTATACAAGCCTTATCTTTAAACCATTTTTCTTGCTATGGAGTCCGCCTAAACGTCTTCTACTACTAAGATCCCTGGTTTAACCTCTACTCCTAGGTCCTTTAATTACTAGATCCTTAACCTCTAGGTTTCCATAGTTTCCTTTTCTACCTTTAGGTTTCTTTAGTACCGCTTAGGTCCATTAGCTCTACGCTATTCTATGGTTTTTAACTCTATATCTGTTATTGCGTACTCTGCGCCTTATATAACTATAGAACTCTGTCTTGCCCTTTCTTAGCTTGTTCCCTTTAATAGATCCTATTATTAATTTTTATTAACTAGTCTATTAACTCTCTTAGAGTATCCGTATCTTCCATTAGAATAATTGCGTCCTGGACTTTAGCCTTAAGTCCCTATTTATACTGTGCTATAAGCGCCCTATCATTCCACTTAACCTATATAGCTAGTGTTTAAAACTATATGGTATACTTAATTACTAAAGTGCGTTATACTAAGTTCTAAAGCTTTTATTCCGCTGTGGTTATAGCCTCTGGGTCTCTAAATATCTATATTAGTTATTCCGCGAACCTATTCTAACTGGTAAATATATACCGTACATCCTGGTTAGTAGTTGTTATGCCATTAGCCTATATCTCTATAAGATATAGTTTAAACCACTTAAGTACCCTTCCTATTAGGAACAATCCTGTATAGGCTACTTAATCCAACAATATTACTAACTTCGCTCCTTCCTACATAACCTTAAAGTACATCTGCGTAAGAAATCCCTTAAGCTTTAACTTCTCTCCTAAGAATTGTTTAATTAAAGGTAGCTTAATTTTTACTACTCTAATTCCATTAATGCGTTCTTTAAGTATCCTATTATTATCTTATAAGTGATTAACCATTTCCTATAACTAACCTCGCGTAACTACTTAAGAATCTATATCTACTATACTGGTGTCTCCTAGTCCTAAGGTTGTGGCTGCCGTTAATGCTATTGTAACTAGTACTTTAGGTGGCATATTATTTAATCTTGTTTAATACCGTAACCTTAGTAGTAAATGTATAACGGAACCTTATAGCAGGAACTACGGTAGGTCCTATTATTAGGCTGGGTATATAGGTAAGAATAAATTAACAATATAATAACAACTAGTAGAGTAGTTGTCCAATAAATTAACTCTAATTGTATTCTAAGATTTACTATAAGGAGAGAACTATCTACGGTAGGGACTGAGGTCCTTTAAATACACAACCATACTCCTAAGAAATCCTCTCTTGTATATAAGGTACGTGTTGTCTATATTAAACGTAACGTCCCTTCCATTTAACATAGTTAATACGTTTAACGCCACGTGACCTTGGTTACCATTCCTCGTCATATAGTTCTACTGGATCTATCCTAGACCGTGCCTGTATTAACCAACTAGCTTCCGCCGACTCTTCTCCAAGTAGTCGTAACATCTTACTTAAAGCGTCCGTAATAATAGATGTTATTATAATTATAGCTAGCGGCTGCGTAATTAAGGTGATAAGTAACTTTTTTAAGGAGATCTTTTTAGTTTTTAGTATTATCTTAGGCGAGGGCTTTAGTATATTCCTAGAATTTAATATAAAACTTATTAAATAATTTAGTAGGGCTTATCTTTAGGGTATATAGTTTGGCTTAGTTAGTGGCCAGTAGGTCATAGTTACGGTATATTAGGTTAAGATTATTAAGGACTTCTTAATAGGACTGCCACTTTTAGGGGCTATTAGTCTCCTACTAGGCAAAGAGTCTATTAAATAGTATATCCTTTATTTGCCCAATAATATAGCCAATCTTAGTATCTTCTATAGGAAAAAGGTAGGCGCTCTAAGTTAGTTTCTTACGGATTTATATCTTTTAGTAGCTATATTCCTTATAGTCTCCCTAAAAGACTAGGGGATTAGGGTAATATATATTAGACCCTACAGTAGCAGCTTAGGTTTAATTATTATAGCTTTTATTATTGCTGCTTTAGTAGGGGTTCCTATTAGGTAAAGCTGCTTAATATTAACCCTTTATTAAGCGTTAAGTAGGTAAGGTTGCTAGGGGTATAGAGGCTTAGGTAGCGTTATATGCAGTAAAGAGGTATCTGGCGTTATTATAAATATACTTATTAAGCTAAGATTGTAGATACTTAATTATGCCCTTTTTTGGTAATTATAGCAATAAGTACAACCTTAGCCTTCTTTAACTTTTAGACGTCGCGTTTAGATATATAGAGGTCGTCTTCGGTTTCTTAACGCGCGTTATTGGCAAGCGCTTTACGGGCTTATAGGTCTTAGATAATATCGCGATCTTAGGTAGTACGCATCTTAGCTTATATAAGCCTTAGGTAGTAGTTCTGTAAAAGGCGGTAGTATTTATTAGGTTCTTATACTACTATTTTTACAAATATCTCGGTGTCTTATATTTCAATTTTAATGGGTAGTAGCCCTTCTGCTTGCTTATCTATAGTTATATAGTTAATAAAAGATAAGATATTATTAGTGTCCACCTTTTTAGGGGTTAAGGCCAGGGCTAATAAATTAAATTCTCCTGGGATTAATTGGTGTTGTAAGTTAAGTATAGGTATTAGATTATTCTTTAGGTTTAATATAGTGGCTAGTAAGGAATATTATCTTACTATTATAGGTTCCTTAGAAGTATAAAGTAAGGTAACTTATAGATACGCTGCTTCTGGTAGTGCCTGTAGTGTTACAGAGACGTAAAATTAGTTATAGGCTGAGCGTTGGTAGTAAAAAGGCGCAACGTAATCTTATGGGACGTGGGACAGTGGCTATAAGACGTATATATTTAAGGAGTCTATAAGACGTTGTGCGATCGATCGTAAGGGTCAGGGGCGTTAGGGGGTAATATACCCACGCGTAGCTGACGTAAGCTATACGCGAGGTGTATATAAGAGCACGGGGCTCCCCTATGGAGGCCCTACGGTCAGGTTCCGTGACATATAGAGATGATGATCTAGTTTGGCTAATTTCCCCTACTAGTCCTATAGCAAAGCTAGTATAGTAACTAAATAGGGTAAATAGATTGGCTAGTGCTGTTATAAATACTTAACGTTAAATTCGTTTAGAACTTTCTAATAGGATAAGGTTAGTAGAAGGATTAGCTAAGACTTTATTAGCTTATAGAGCTATATTAGTTGCTCTATTAGATAGTTCTAGTAAGCTTAGCTAGGTAGAGCCTATTTTAATTATATTTAAAATATCGTCTTAAGGTCCTCCTAGTATAGTATTTATTTCTAGTAGATCTGGAGATACCGTTCTACTAGGAGTTGGTAGCTATTTAATGTCCTTTATAGGAGGCTCTGATAAATCGCTTAATATGGTTATTTAATCTGCATTTAAGGTAGGTCTATATAGGATATATTTATCCTTAGATTTATCCTTATAGAGAGGTTCTAGTAGACTAATTATTTAAATAATGTCTTCTAATACTTCCTTTAGTAGGTAGTTAATATTCTAGCCCTTAGGGTTATAGAACGAGGTTTTATTAAATATAACGTCTCTAGTTTAGATAACTTTATGTCACGGCACTGGCCTGACGCGTTGTTATGACTCGGTGTTGTCATGACACGAGCACAGACCTAACCCCTGAGCGACGTGTATATATACCGCCTCACCTCCTACATAGTTCTGCACACGACATCGTTTGTCAATCATATACAGTCACCTTGTACCTTGGCCCTCTGCACGTACTGTGACAGTATGTCGTGTCATCACCTACGCCCCTGGTAGGGCTTCGTTTCCACCGTTTCAAAGCTACGTTCCAAAGCTACGACCCTACCCCGGGCGGGATTCTTACCCTCGTTCCACGTCAACACCGACCTAGTAAAATCTCTGTCGAATCCATTCGAGTTCCCGAGCCGATATCCTCCTCCTCCCTGTATCTACACGTCCCGAGTTTCCAAGCCGGCTGCAGGGAGACACCCTGCGGGCTATGTTTCTCGTGTTGACTGTAGTGTCCTCCGAGTCTGTTTCTAGCCATGCTACTGCTTCACGTCCCGAGTTTCTAAGCCGGCTGCAGGGAGACACCCTGCGGGCTATATTCCTTGTGTCCTGATTACAGTGTAAGACTATGGGTTACCGATCTCTCCGTCTCCGAGTCCGTTCCTAGCTACTGCTTCCGTCCCGAGTTTCCAAGCCGGCTGCAGGGAGACACCCTGCGGGCTATGTTCCTCGTGTCTTGATTACAGTGTAAGACTATGGGTTACCGATCTCGTCCCTGTCTCCGTCTCTCCGTCTTCGTCTTCGACAACGATATACTTCAAGTTTACCGCGACAAGAATCTACGCCTTAACCTCGATCTCTGTACTCCGAGCCTTTCGAATCTATACCTCAACCTCGATCTCCGTACTCCGAGCCTTTCGAGCCTATACTTTAATCTCGATCTCCGCACCCCGAGCCTTTTGAGAATTAATACCTTAACCTCGATCTCCGCAACTTCGAGCCTTTCGAGAGTCAATATCCGCAATACGCCCCGCGGTTACATTTTTTTCGTCTCCTCCGTTTTCCGTATTAGTTTCGCTCCTTCGCCTCAGCTTTACATTGTATCTAGCACTCGAGACGAGTGCTAGCGGAGAGCGATATAGTAGGGATATAGGTAGGAGGGTCTGAGGACTGTAAGGACGAGGACCTTTAAGGACTGGAAGGACGAGGATCTCTAAGGACTGGAAGGACAAGGATATATATATCTGTTTTTTTTACTTCTGTGTTTTTACTGCCAACACTTGGCTCACAGGAGCTCGCCTCAGGAAGGGGGATGTACTGTCACGGCACTGGCCTGACGCGTTGTTATGACTCGGTGTTGTCATGACACGAGCACAGACCTAACCCCTGAGCGACGTGTATATATACCGCCTCACCTCCTACATAGTTCTGCACACGACATCGTTTGTCAATCATATACAGTCACCTTGTACCTTGGCCCTCTGCACGTACTGTGACAGTATGTCGTGTCATCACCTACGCCCCTGGTAGGGCTTCGTTTCCACCGTTTCAAAGCTACGTTCCAAAGCTACGACCCTACCCCGGGCGGGATTCTT
>Ga0307507_10002787_pt1 | contig 35616 bp, 12 predicted proteins | sample 7_EM_MG_FD_207223 | JGI IMG/M metagenome (GOLD analysis project Ga0307507, IMG submission 207223) | Populus trichocarpa ectomycorrhiza microbial communities from riparian zone in the Pacific Northwest, United States - 7_EM | ecosystem: Host-associated > Plants > Roots > Unclassified | place...
TAGTAAAGCCTGCCCTTAGTCTTTATATGTCTATATTATACCTATAGGGCGTTTTTATCTTTATGTTCTTCCAGTAGCTTATTATCTTCGCTATACTAGTACTTTATCTACTTGTCTAGGTACTTTAGGGGTCCTAGTTTATTAGGATAACAGCTATAGAATTCTTAAAGCTTATAGGGACTGCTAATAAAGTTCTATATAGGGTACTAGGTAGGATCTAGGTTATAGCCTTTCCAACTAACGTGGTACTTTAGCGTTCTCCTTACTAGCTTACAGGCTAGTATTTCTTTAATTTCCATTTATTATCACCATTAACTTAAATTAGTAGGGGAGATTTGTTCTTTTATCTAGGTAATAGATCATTTATAGCTTTCTATAGCTTATCTAGCAAAAATTTAGGGTGGACCTTAATCAAATCTAGGAGCTTTACTTTATATAAGTTGTTTATCTTTTTAAGAACCTTATACGGTCCTGCTATTTAATAGTCTAGCTTATAGCTAGGCCGTTCTATCTTCTAGTTCTTTATTATAACCCAGACTATATTACCTACGGTAAAGTCGGGCTTACGTCTATACTTATTTACTTACTATTTTATTAATTTTTAGGCCTTTTCTAGGTTTATACAGGCTACTTTCTAGGCTTCTTCTAAGCATTTGGTGTAATGCTAGGCTTTCTTATAAGATAGTTTTTTGCGTATAGTCTATGGCCCTTCTATTCTTTTTTAGTCAAAGCTTATACAGAGTAAGTATCCCATTTCTAGCTAGATAGGTGCAAATCCTATAGAGTTATAGGGTAGGGTAGCCCAGGCGTAGTCTATTAGAGGTAGCAGTTCGGCCTAATTATCCTAAAAGTAGTTAATAAAGAGTTAAAGTCTCTAGTTTAAATACTAGTTTATAATCTCCGTCTGGCCGTCTATCTAGGGGTAGTATACTATAGAAAGCTTTAGCCTAATACCTAGAATCTAGGTAAACTCGTTTTAGAAGGCTAATATAAATTACGGGCTATAATTGGATACAATAATATCTAGTAGTCTATAAATACGGTAGATATAGTGGATATATAGTTAGGCCGCTTCTTTAATATTAATATTCTTATAATAGGGAATTAAGAACGGGCGCTTACCAAAGCGGTTAACTATAACTATAGCCATATTATATCCGTTACGGTCTATAGGTAGCTTATAGAAATCTATAAAGATATACTACTAGGGGCGCTCTAGTATTAGGAGTGGTTTTAACAGTCCTAGGGTCTTATCTTATAGAATTATAGACCTATAGTAGTTGTTACAGTTTTATATATGGCAATTAATATTTATAACTATTCTAGGCCAGTAGTAATAGTCGCCAATAATTTTATAGGTCTTATTTTTTCTAAAGTAGGCTATAGAGACCTAAGTATGCGCTTCCGCAATAAGCTAGGTCCGTAAATTCTATTTCTTAGCTACTACTAGCCGTTCTTTGTACTTAAGTAGTCTATTTTTAAGGGACCATAGGCTAGTAACGTCCTTTATCTTTTTACGGTACTCCTATAAAGAAGGGGCTATACAGTTTACCTATAGCAGTTTATTAATAAGGGTAAGTTCTATAAAGTTAATAGGATATATCTTAGCGTCTAAAGAGTCTATATTTAGTTCTACTTATATCTAAGGGTTAAGGTACTCTAGTTATAGTAGCGCCTAGGTCTATAGTAAGATCTTTATAGCTGTCTGATTATCTATATCCTATTTACGCCTTATAAGAGCGTCTATATAATTAATGGCGCCTGGCCTATATATAATTAGGAAGTTAAACTAAGATAGGGTATCTACCTAGCGCGTCTGTCAGGCTATAAGGGCCTTTATTATTATAAAATATTCTAAGGCCTTATAATTAGAAACTACCTAAATAGACTTAGGGGTGCCTTTTAGTTAGGCTCGCCAATGCTAAAAGCTAGAGATAATATCTAGTATTTCTTTGTTATAAATCGGATAGTTTAGCTTAGCATCTACTATAGTCTTTAAATAGTAAGTAATAGGGTGCTATTCTCTGTCCATCTGCTTTTAGAAGTAAATGCTAGCTATAACACTATCTAAGGTATTAGTTTCTAATATTAAGGGCTATTCTAGGTTAAAGTACACGAGTAAGGAAGTAGAGACTAGTTGTTTCTTAAGCTTATTAAATGCCTGCCTATATACAGTATTAAAGTAAAAGGGTCAGTCCTTATAGGTAAGTAGGCTTAGGGGCTGAGAAATTCTACTATAGTTCTTAATAAAGTGTTAGTAGAAGTTATAGAACCCTAAGAATAACTATACCCCCTTTACAGTCCTTAGGGGTACCTATTAGTTAATTATAGCTATCTTTTCTAGGTCTCCCTTAATTCCATTTATACTAATAATAAACCCTAGGTACTTTTATACGCTTAACACTAAATTTTAATTTCCTAATATTGGCCTGGAGGCTGGCCTCACAAAGCCGTTATAGGACTTTGTAGATATACTCCTTGTATTTTAACTTATTTTTAGAGTAGATTATAATATTATCTAGGTGGGCCGTATAGAAGTTATTAAAGTAGTTAAAGAGTATATTATTTATATATTACTAGTATATAGCTAGTCTATTAGTCAGTCTAAAAGGAAGTATTTTATATTTATATGTTCTATAATAGGTCTAAAATATAGTAAGATCTTCTAATTTAAGGTCCATCCTAATCCAGTAAAAGGCCTAATAGATATTAAGCTTAGTAAAGATCTTAGCTCTACTTATTTAGGTTAAAGTCTTATTAAGTAAGGGTAGTAAGTAGCGGTCCTTACGGGTTATATTATTAAGTTTATGGTAGTCTATATAGAAACAAAGTCCTTTATTTAGCTTTTTAGTAAAGAGAATAGGCGAGTTAAAAGGGGCTTAATTAGGCTTAATAAAGCCCCTTTTTAGGTTATTAATAGGGTACTACTTTATAGCCTATAACTTGGCAGTAGACTGCTAATAAAGAGGGCTATAGCTAAGTATGTTTTCCTTATCTAGCTTAATCTTAATCTTATAGTTATATAGTTAATAAGGCGGGAGTATATTAGATACTGCCTTAAAGAATATATCCTTAAATTTCCAGTGTTAATAGGGTAGTTTCTATTCTACCAGCTCCTTATCTATAAGCTAACTTTCCTATCCACTAAGCTCGCCTTTCTTTTTCTTAATTATTTAATTAATTTTATATAAGCTAGTGGTAAAGGTAATAGTATTAGGTTAGACCAAGTTCCGGTAAAATCCTACAGCGCTAATATAGTAGATATTAACTAGGGGAAGGTCCGTAAGTTTCTTTATAGACTTTTATTAGGCCATACTTTGCAGTATAGGGTTTATAATCTTCCTTAGCTTATATTCTATTTTCTATAAGTTATCCTTCTGGTCTATATATTTAATATAGTATCTAATACTCCTTACTATTCTTTATAGCTATATAGGGCCTAAGGCCCCTATAGGGAGCTTAGCTAGCTTTTTACTAACTTTTTTTAATCTTTAGTACGGGTAGTATAATATAGGTAGTTTAGGAGCAGCGTAGTATATAGATCTGTTACAGGTTAAACTATATATCATTTTTAAAAGCCTAGTCTCTACGCATAGCATTAGCCTAATAAATAGTGTTTATCTATAGCTAAATAAGGTTCTCTATTATAATACTAATTTCTTTTATAAAGGAAGGTATTAGGGGTATAGTTTTAGGCTAAATAAGCTATTTATTTTATATATTAAGCTATAGGCCTAAATAGGCTAGCTATTTTCTTCCTAAGATTATATTATAGATTCTAAGGTCTATAATAAGGAAGGGGATATTATACTACCTTTGTCTGTTAATACAGAGATAGATCTACAAGATGGTTATAATAGGTGGTTCTACCTATTTATTATACCTATAAATAGGAATTGGCTTAGGCAGTTCTTCTAAAGGCATATTTAAAAGGTTAGCCAGTTTTATAGCGCACTTTATATTAATTAAGGTAAAGGCATTTACTCCTAAGTTAGCTAAAGCAGAGGTTAAAACTTAATATCTATTATGGAATAAAGTATAAGGGATAGTACAGCTTCTTCTACTAATTAGCCAACCTAGATTAATATATAACATATTAATCCCTTTTAACCCTAGATAGGAGTCTTCCTCTTAGGTTTCTCTTTTTCCGGCTCTATATTATCCTCCTAAATTAACAAGACCTTATTTATCTTTATTGCTATTAGGCAGTCCTTTATAAAGTGGTCTTTTTAGCCATATAAAAAGTAAGCTCCTTAATTACTAAGGGCTTGCCTATAGGGGTTACTATATATAGGCCGAGTCTATACTAGGCCTATAGTAGGACTAGCTATATAACTAGCTACTAGATTAACGGTAGGCTAAACGGTTAGTATTATAGGAGTTGCCGCCCATACTAGGGTACTATTAGCCATTCTTATATTGCTTGCGGTCTAGTTTAGAGGGTTTCTAGCTTTATACTACTTAGCATATACCTTAATTTAATAGAGGCCTTAATTAATAGCCAAGTACTAGTCTATTAGTTCCTTTAGCGTCTATATAGTAGTAAAGACTAGCAGCATAGCTTGCTATAGGTTTAAGGTAAGCTTATTAAATAGGTCTAGTAGTAGATCTTCCTAAGGGATTTAGGCCTAGCTAGCTAGGTATAAAAAACAGGTTTAAAAGGCCAAAAAGGTCTCCATTATTTTTATATTTAGGCCTTTATAGTTAAGGCGGGCGTTCTATACCTTAAAGGGGTCCTTATAAATAGAAGACAGGTAGTTAATTATCTCTTCTCTAGAGAGGAAGGGGTTTGCTAAGTCCTAGGCATATCGTGGACGTAAATACGTCTATATATCCCCGCCAGTACAACTAAAGACATAGGCCATTTTAGCTTACGTAGTAGGGAAGTAGGGCTAAAATACGCTAAGGAATTGGCCTAAAAGAGTAGTTAGCTAGAGAATAAAGAGGTATATTAAAATAATAATAAAAAAGAAGAAAATCTTAATAAGTATATTAAGTAAAGGTCTAAATTGGACAAAGGTTAATAATGGGAAATAAGCTGTTAAGGAAAAGGATTAAGCTTAATAAGCAAAGTGTCTTTATACTTTACCTTCTAATACCGTTTTAGTATATAGCCGTAACCTTACCAATATAACTCTATTATAATAGCATAATATAAAAGGAAGGAAACATATATATAAGCCATTTAGCCATTACTTTCTTATAAAAACTGATTATACAGCCGGGGAAGGAAATTAAGACATTAATTACAGACGTATATAGGTTAAATTATATCGAAAAAGTACTACGGTATTAAAGAATAACGTTATAGACGTTTTTAATAATTGTATAATAGCTATAAAATGCTATTACGAAAGGTCTATCCTATTTACTAGGTAGTAAAGCTATACTAATAATATAGCACTGGACTACTAGATTTAAAAGTATATATACTAAATCCCAGGAGATAAGTATTCTTAATTAGCTAATTAATACCTTAACTGTACCTAATAAGCCTAATATAAGGTGAGGATATGAATAGGGAGCTTAATAATAGAATAATAGGGTATATTATATAGTTAGATAAAGCCTTAAGGGAGAAGGGGGCATTTAAGGTGGAAGGTAAGAAAGGGGTTTCCTATAACGGGACTAGCCCAGTTACAGTAGGAATGTCTCGGTGAAACACTTAATAGATAAATTCCAACGCTTTAATTAAATTCTGCCAAATTCTGCCAAGTTAATTGAATTCTGCCAAATTCCGCTAACTTAATTAATTTCCACCAGTCTCCACCAAATTCCACTAATGTAATGGAATTTGGTTAAAACCTATTAAAATCCGCATAGGCTCGTGCCCACGCGTCTGCTGCTAAGACTATAAATATTTAGTTATAAGTTTCCTATATTCCTTTTTCTTCTTTACGCAACATCTTGTTCTCTTTAAGAGCTATATACCCTTAGATTTAGATAGAATTTATATTATTTCTTTAAATCTTCCCTAAAGCCTCTTCGCGCCCTTATACTACGTTGCGTTAAAATAACTACTATTAAAAATGGCAAACGAACCTAAATCCCTTTTAATAACTATGAGTATTATATTACTAGTTAGGGAATAATTAACCATAATATAATAATCCTTTATGGATGCCCTAGCTTAGTAGCGGGCTGCACTAAAAGCCTAATATTAGCGATTAATGGAAGCACTCTGCGAAGAACTCTATAATGTTAAGGCTTTTTTATTAGAGACCCTAATAATAATACCTATAAACGAAATTAAAATAACCGTATCTAAACCTGACCCGTTAAATGCGAATACTAAACTAGTAATAGTAACTTAACCCATATCTATAATAAGTTTAATACCTACTATAAAATCTAAAAAGCTCCCTAATCCTCTAATGTTTAATAGAAATTAAAACAACCTACGTCCCTTTATAACCAAGCTCCGTTTTAAACTTTTAATAAACTATAACTAATACCTTACTAAAGCTAGTAAGGTTAGCTATAGAATGTCTTGTTTAAGTAAGGACGCTATATATACCATGGATTTATTCTTCCGTAATGGCACCTTTATTAATTTTAAAATTTTTATCTCTCTACTAGAACGAATATATAATAACGCCAGCCGCGAATATATAACTGTTACTAAACTTAAGAACCTATAATAACAGAACCAAGACTTTACCAGCTTCTTTTTGGAATTTTTAGGCCTTATTAGTAAACTGGATTGGAATAAAGCCGCTAGAGTTGCTGCCCTTTAATAAGCTATCTTAGATAAAATTAGAGCCTAGTTAGTAGGTAGAGAACTGCCAAAAAACCTATCCGAATTTACTATAATATATTAATGAATTAATAAAGACCTTTAATATAACAAATAGACTTATTCTCTAAAGTTAACTATACCTTATATTTAAAACTCCTTAAAACTGGTATATACTCTAAGGCGCGATCCTTCTCCAAGATCTAAAAGCCCTATATACAACCCTATGGACCTTAATGCCACCTAATCTTATGCACTTTTAGGAACTAACAAACAAAGAATACAAGCCACAAATGGAGAATGTTTTAGATGCGGTAAAAAAGGATATATTTAAAAACATTGCTAAACTTACCCTTTTAAAAAAGTCTGCCGTAGTTCCTTCTAATCCTTAAGTTGTACCCAATTCTTAAATTATACCTATTCTTTAAGCCGTACTCATTCCTTAAATTGTACCCGCGCTATAAATTATACTTAGACGTTATAAACCACCTTGCCTTCGGTTAACTTGGAAAATAAATTATCCTAGGGCCAAGTCGCGCCTTAGGATAAAAAGTGGAAGAGTATAAATGTCTAGGCTCTTTTAGCGCTGATATATAATATAACTCCCTTAATATACTTAGCGAAATTTAAATACTTAGAAAATGGAAGGAAGTATAAATCCTTATAGATAGTAGAGCCACTAGCATAGGCTTTATTAATATAAACTACGTAAAAACTTAATACCTAAATTTAAAGAAACTTAACAAGCCCTAAGGCCTATAAGGCTTTAATAGCAAACCCTTAATATATGGCAAAATAATGCACTACGCTCTTGTAAAATTGTAGATAGGTAAATACCTTAAATATATTTCCTTATTTATAACATCCTTAAAGCACTATAAGATAATACTTAGATATAGATAGCTGAAACAACACAACCCTTTAATTAGCTGGGTTAAAGAAATACTAAAGTTCTATACAACCTACTGCCGAAGTTATTGCTTAAAAAACTATTTACCCTATAAATATGCATATAACTATTTAAATATAATATAATATAAATTACCCTTGCTATAAACCTTAAGCTAATACAATAAATCTATAACTGCTAATTATAGTAAAGAATACAAAGATATTACGTTAAACCCTTTTAAAATCCGTATAATATAGGCCGCGCCTTTTATCTTATTAGCAAAAAGACAAGATTATAAAATCTTTACTATAACTATAAAAGATATTAAGAAAGTACTAGAACCAAAATAGTATCCTAATTCTTAACCTTTTGTACCTAAAGAGTACCATGACCTAATTAACAAGTTTAAAAAACAATTTGTAGACTAACTAGCCCTATACTAAGAGAAGCACGATTTTAAGATAGAACTTAAGCCTGGCATAATACCAAAGTTTAGTCTGCTATACGGCATGTTACAAGAAGAACTACTTATGATGCAATAATACCTTAATAAGTATTTAGAAAAAAAATTTATTTGCCCTAGTTAATCTTTATTTACCTTACCTATGCTATTTATTAAAAAGCTAGGAGGAGGCTTAAGATTCTATATTAATTATTAAGCTCTAAATATAATTATAATTTAAAACTAATATCCAATTCCCTTAATTTAAGAGACGCTTAACTAATTGGTAAAGGCATGGTACTTTATAAAGCTTAACATAATTGCTGCCTTTAATAAAATTTGTATATATAAGGGAGATAAGAAGTATATAGCCTTTTATATATAATGGGGACTTTTTAAATACCTAGTAATACTATTTAGTATAAAGAACAGTCCTAGTACGTTTTAGTAATATATTAACAATACGCTTTATAAATTCCTTAATATATTTGTTACCGCATATATTAATAATATCTTAATCTACTTATCCTTACTTTCTAAATATTAAAAACATATTAGAATGGTCCTTAAATGCTTATAAAACGCAGGCTTATAATGTAATATTAAGAAATGTAAGTTCTACGCATTTAAGGTTATATACTTAGGCTTAATTATATCCCGCAATAGAATTAAAATAGACCCTAAGAAAGTCACTGCAATTATAAACTAGGAAAGCCCTAATAATATATAGGATATTTAAGGATTTCTAAGATTTGCAAATTTCTATTAACAATTTATTAACTACTTTTTGGAAGTTGCTTAGCCGTTAGTAAACCTAATAAAGAAAATTTTAAAATTTAAATAGACTGCTAGATGCGAACAAGCTTTTAATAACGTAAAATATTGCTTTATAACTACTCCAATCCTTACTTATTTTAACCCTGACCTTAAATATATTATTAAAATAGACTTATTAAATCATGTGCTAAGGGGAGTGTTATCGTAATATAATAAGAATGGCGAACTATGTCTAGTAGCCTTTCTCTTCTAGAAACTTACCCCTACTAAATTAAACTATAAGATATATAATAAGGAACTGCTTGTAATCGTTAGATGCTTTAAATAATGGCGTCTCAAGCTAGAAGGATTATTATTTCTAATATACGTATTAACGGACTATAAGAACCTATAATACTTTATAACTATAAAACAATTAACATAGCGCCAAATTTGTTAGACTGAATACCTCTTACAATTTAACTTTAAGATTATGTATTAACTAGGCAAACTTAATTAAAAGCTTAATATATTAACACAACGATTATAGGACTTACCTATAAACGCCTTAGATAAACGGATTATAAATTAATTATAGATCTTACTGCCCCCTAAACGTTTTAAAAAACTATATCCTATATTTCTAGATATAGAACTTAATAGGAATAAATTGGAAGTTAATAAATAGGAAATAGAAATTAATAAGCTAATAAAATATAAATATAAGAATAATGTATGGATAGTAGATATAATAAAGGCAATCTAAACTAAAAAATAATAGTATAAGGATATTACACTTGCTAAATGCGAAATTTGAAATAATTAATTATACTATTAACAGAAGATAGTAGTTCCGAATTCTGAACCTTTATAATTTAAGATACTCAAATTTATACACGACTTCTCTATAGTAGGACATCCTGGCTATATAAAGACCTATAAGATTATTTAATAAGTATATTACTGGCCTATAATACATAACTATATATAAAAATATGTTTAAGCATATAGGATGTATATACGTGGAAAAACCTCTTATATAAAGAAGTAAGGAGTACTTTAACCGCTACTAATCCTAATATAAAGATGGCGCGATATCTTAATTAACTTTATAGTTAACTTGCCTAGTAGTAATAGGTTTACGAATATTATAGTAGTAGTTAACTATCTTATAAAAACGCGACATATAATTCCTATGGACTCAATTAATATGATATTAGTAGCCAAATATTTCGTTAAATACGTCTTTAAGCTATACGGACTTCCTAATATAATAATATCCAACTATGGAAGCCAGTTTATTTTAGACTTCTGGCAAGCTCTATATAAATAATTAAGTATTTAAATACAACTCTTAACTGCATTTTATCTAGAAATAGATAGTTAAACGGAAATTGTAAATGTAATTATGGAATAATACTTATAAATATACTACTCCTACCTGTAAGACAACTAGGAAAAATGGCTACCTTTAGCTAAGTTTACTGTAAATAACACAATAAATGTATTAATAGGCGTAACACCGTTCTACGCAACCTACGGATAAAACCCTTAACTTAGATTTAAGCTATAACCTAATATTAATATAATAGGACCTACAATTAAATAGATCTAGTTAATTAATACATATAACTTTGTTAATTAAATAAAGCAGTTAACGGAACTATTATAAAGTAAGTTAATATACGCTTAAATGTTATAGAAATAGTATGTAAATAAAGGACAAGCTCCTGTATGGGACTTTAAGGAAGGTAATATGGCTTACCTAAGTATATAAAACCTAAAGACTTAATGGCCTTTAAAGAAACTTAATTAGAAGTTCATGGGCCTATACTAAATTAAGAAGAAACTAAGCCCGTATGCCTATAAGCTTAAACCGCTAACTAAAATAAAAATATACCTAATGTTTTATGTAAGCTTGCTGTAACCCTTAAGAAACAATCCTATAACTTGTGAAATTCCGCTACTACCTCCTATAATTGTTAATAATGGTAATGGTTTGTACTTTATTAACTTAATTAATAATATATAATAGAAAATATAATCTAAACAATTTAAACTTCTTATTAAGTGGGAAGGATATAAAATATAAACCTAGGAAACCTATAAATAGGTTAAGGCCAATGCACCTTCCCTAGTAAAAGAATTCTATAAAGACCATCCTTTACAGCCTACTCTAGCTAGATGGACATAATATAAAGGCAAACAACTGCTATCTAACATAAAGACACAAAATATAATAGTAGGAAACTTAAAATTAAAAAGAACTTAAACCACATTACAACGCTTATAAGGCAATAAGTTATAAATTCTTAACTAGATTAAATTGTTTTGGACCTTTGGCTAAAAGGGGGGGGGGGGGGGGTAAAAAAATGGGACTAGCCCAGTTACAGTAGGAATGTCTCAGTAAAACACTTAATAGATAAATTCTGACGCTTTAATTAAATTCTGCCAAATTCTGCTAAGTTAATTGAATTCTGCCAAATTCTACTAACTTAATTAATTTCCACTAGTCTCTACCAAATTCCACCAACGTAATAGAATTTGGTCGAAACCTGTTAAAATCCGCGTGGGCTTGTGCCTACGCGTCTGCTGCCAAGACCACGAATATTTAGTTACAAGTTTCCTATATTCCTTTCTCTTCTTTATATAATGTCTTGTTCTCTTCAAGAGCTATATACCTTTAGATTTAGATAGAATTTATATTATTCCTTCGAATCTTCCCTGAAGCCTCTTCGCGCCCTTATATTTCCCTAGGTATGTGTAGCGCATATACCTTATAGGCGAGTCGCATACAAGTTGCCTATGCCTTGCAGCCATATAACTATATGCTTAGGTTTTACCTAGTAATGCCCCCCCTTTAAAAAGGGGTGTCCCCAATCCTTTATATACTTAGGCCTTAATAAAACCCTATAAAAAACCTTAGTAAGGGAAAAATTAGAAGGGAAAGAGCGTCCTAATTTTATGTACGGAAATATGGGTATATAGAGATTCCGCTAAGTTCTGCCAAATTCTGCTAAATTCTAAAGCTTACTTATATAAGTAGGTTACTGGTACCTTGCGGGTAGGTTATAGGTTATTTATATATAGCCAGACTTATAGACGGTAAGGTAGTAGGCCTAATAACTGCTACTAACTCCATACTTTAGCCTTATAGTATACCGGCGTAAGTAGATCCTAGGTTACTAATATACAGCTAAATTTATAGACAGTAAGGCTATATGCCTATTAAATCTGCTACTAACCTATGCTTTAGCCTTGTGTTATCTGCGTAGTATATATGTAGAATAGCATATAAGTTGTTAGTGTAGGTTACTACTAGTAGGTTACTAGTAGGTTAAAGGACCTTAGTTAAAGGACCCTAGTTATAGACAGACCTACTACCTAATATCTAAGCTATTAGTATAAGTTACTACTAGTAGGTTACTAGTAAGTTATAGACCCTAGTTAAAGGACCCTAGTTACTAATAGACCTATTACCTAATAGTTAGGCTTTATCTATAGCGGCTTACCGCCAGTATTCTTTACGGTTACTATCTATGTTCTTCTTGTAATATGTATATATAGCACTAGCGTCTAGGGGGTCCTTAAAGCCGTCTAGCTATTAAGTAGTCTCCTCAGAAGTTTGCTTAGGAAAGCTTTACCTTTTTTAGGTTTTGTCTTCTAAACCTAACCCTATAGAGCTTATACTATAACTATACTTTAAGTATAAGGATTTGCTACTAACTACGCAATCTTCCGCAAGCTTTATAGTGTTAAGCAATTACTCTATATAGCAGACTTTAGTAAAGAGGTCCTTAGCAGTTCTTACCTATACAGCAAAGTTCTAGTAGAAGATCTCTGCTTATAGGTAGGTTAGGAGATATAAGAACTAAAAGTCTACCTACTAGTTAGAATTAATAAAGGGGGTATATAATAAGAGGTCCTCTAAGCTACGTATATAAGCTAAGAAGGTATTAAACTTTTAGTTCTCCTTTATTACAGTTATATAGTACATAGTAGTATTATTAAAGCGTCTTACTATAGGGTCCTTAATCTAGTCTTAGACTATAGTGTTAAATTTAATTTATAGTAAAGGACCTTTATCCTTGCTTTTATAAAACCTTTAATAGCCTAGCGCGTATATTACTTGCAGTTATAGTTGGCATTATTAGCCTTAAATTAGTTTTTAACCGCAGCAATCTACCGGTTAAACTTTATTAAGTAGTACTACTAATATTAGGTGGTAACTTTTTAACCAGGGCGTTAATATCTATTTAGCGTATACGCTTGCTATATAACTAATATTCCCTACTTAAAAGATAATAAAAGGGCTTTATTAAGAAAATAGCCAGCTTATCTAGCTCCTTTAGGTTAGCAGTATTTAGTAGGATGCTAGTAACCTTGCTAAGCTCCTGTTAAGCCTAAGTATATAAGTTAAACTAGTCTCTAGCGTTTATAGATATCTAATTGTCTTAAGATTTAGAGGGTGGCTTAGATGTTGCTGGTATAAAGGCTTCGTCTACACTAGATCCTAAGGCGTTTTACTATTATATCGCGGGCGTATTACTATTAAGTATAGGCGTTAATCTTATCTTTAAAGGCATTATAGAAAAATTAAACTAGCTATCCTCCTAATGGAATTTGTAAGGATTTAAATATAAGGTAAGAATATAGATAAGGAGCTTAATAATAGAACAATAGGGTATATTATATAGATAGACAAATCCTTAAGGGAGAAGGAGGAGTCTAAGGTGCGAGGTAAGAAAGGGGTTTGCCTAGGTACGTATAGCGCATATATATTACAGGCAAGTCGTATGCAAGTCGTCTATGCCTCGTAGCTATATAACTATATGCTTAGATTTTACCTAATACCTAAGGGCAAATGTAGAAGTAATATATTAGTAATATAAAGAATTATTAAGAAAAGATTATAGATTAATATCTTAGTAGTTAAAAGACAATGACAAGCTAAGGCTATATATGTTAAATCCTATACTAAAAGGTTCTATAGAACTATACTAGGAGTACTAAATTACCTATAATGTATTCCATTACCAAGTGTCCAACATCACTAAGTATTTAATAATTTCTTAGTACAACCAACTCAAGCAATGGGATCCTTATTATTACTACTAGAACTATCTAAAAACATATACTAAGTACTCGCCTCAGACTTAGGAGAAGGCTCTTTATCCTCCTAATATATTTGCGCGTTATGCCCAGTCTTGCCACACTTCCTATAGCGACGTTAAGTCACTAGTGCCCTATCCTAACCACTACCACTACTACCTCTTTAAGCCTTTTTAACCGCCACTAACGCTTTAGAAGCTATTTAATCAGCTATTGCACTAAACTCTAGGGTGCTATATATCTAAAGACGCTTCCTTTTACAACCCTTTTACTTAGTTATTACTGCTAATTACTCTTTAAGCTTAGTAATCCGTAACTCTTAAAGCGCGTTTTAGTGCAATATTAGTTTAGTATCTTTAACGAGCTGCTAAAAGTAAGACCAGGCCGTTACAGGCAATCTAGTAAAGGATTCCTTTACTAGCTTTAACTGTAATTTAAACTTAAGCGTATTAGGCGGAGTCTTAGGGGGTCTTTAGTAGTAGGGGTGCTAGTAGGGTATATAACCGTACTTTAAGTCAGTTAAGTACTATTAATAGGTTTAGTAGAATAAGACCTAACGCTTTAAAGGCCTTTTAATAGTTCTTTATTATAAATACGTTAAAAAATACGTCTTTAAAGACTAGTAAGAAGGCTTCCTTATTAATATAGAAGATATATTAGTGTGCCAAGTCTTAAACGCGCTAGAAGTACTTTAGCTTTAATAGCGCAAAGCAGACTATATCTAGAGGCTGTAGTATATACAATAAATAGGCGGGCATATAAAGTATAAGGATTCTGTTTTTAAGGCAGTAGTCCTTAAATTTTTAAAATTAGTAGCTCTTATAACTGTCTAAAATAAAAAGCCTCTAAGACCCTACTATTTAATCCTTTATATGCGCGTTAAAGTGCTTTAACTATGCGACTCTAAGCTTGTTATTGGTCTAGCCATTCTCTAAAACAGAGAGTTTCTAATTATATAGTATCCTAGCTTCTTTATACCATATAGAGATATAGACGCACCCTTTATAGATAATAAATGGTGCGATTGTATACCCTATAGCGTAGATACTCTAGATAATAATAACCTACTCTTAATTGCCTAGCTAAATAAGCTTTAGTTAAGTACGTTTTTTAAAGCCAGTAACTACTTTTATAGACCCAATAACACCTATCTAGAAGCTAGTCTTATTAAAGTTATATATATCATTATCCTGGATACTATACTTATATTTAGTGTCTTTGGCCGTCGAAATCGGACTCTACACCTGTACGTGGTGATGGCTACGAACCTGGGTCTTTAAAGCTCAGATCCAGAGCCAACGCAGAGACGTTGTATAGCGTGCGGACAGGACCTGGTGGTGGTTATGGGCGTTAAGGGCAGTGGTGAAAATTTTTTGGATGGTAAGATCTTGAAAACCACCACTGTTGGCCCTCTATAATATAATAACTACTACTATTCTCCTATCTAGGGCACCTATATAATCCAACATAGATAGATAGTACTTAATAACATCCCCTAACCCCTAAGTTGAAAGCATTAATAACCTTATATTAACGAACAAGTAAACGCGCGAATAAATAAACGTATAAGCAAATATACGGCCCCTCCTAACCCCTAGGGCGGTCGCCCGCGGAGCATACAGTCACTCACCGTACTGCCGTAATACTACTAAAACCGTTAGCTGGATAACCCTATATAGTTTTCCTTGTCTCCTCTTAACAGAGTGGTGCCCTTAGAGAGGGCCTAGTGACTGGGGCCTAGGCACAAAAGATACCCAGGTACACACATCCCGCTTTTGTCTTTTGGTATTAGGATAGTAGAATAGATAAATCCCCCTTACGCCTTTAATGGCTTTAGGGGGGGGGAGGCAAGGTATATATAGTAATAGTTAACAAGAGATAGCATATAGGGGATGGTTAAGATATGGGAGAGGCAGCAACAAATACACGGCGATCAATTGGCAAGGCCTAGCTAGGACGTAGTAAACCCTAGCTTTAGATAAGCTAGAGAAGGAAGCAGTGGTTCCCAAGGAGTTCAAAACATCTAAGGAGGAGGACGTGCTGTAGGCCCGCAGGGCCGCAGCTACGTGCAAATATAGCAAATCGGGGTTTTTCATCCTACTGAGGCTGCTCATACGGTTTTTCCTCCCCCAACTACAGGGGTTTTCTTCCTGTAAATACATAAGTTTTCCCCCCTATACGGAGTAGTCTGCGTAGGCCAGTAGGATCCGTATCAGACGTTAATCAAAGAGTTACTACTACTATTTAGTGTCTTTAATAAACTTAAACCATATGCTAATAACCTCTGGATCTTTCTGCTGTATCTTTTAATAGTCCTTTACTTAGTTAAAAGCCATTTTAAGCTTATCTAAACGCGTCACGAACCTCTCTACCTAGCATTTACCTACTAGCTCTCTACCCCACGTACTTAATAGTTTGTTTACTATATCTTCTACCTCGCACTATTGGGGAGGAAACCCTTATAAATTAAGGTTAAGGATATATTGGACAATCGTCTACTCTTTGGTCTGGGTAAGCTTGCGGCAGTTTGGGACACAATCGCGTTATACTTATATTCTATTAACGCGTCGGCGGAGGGTATAGGGATTAACATTAAACGATTTAGCAGCAGCTTTAGCGCTTAAAAATTGGCCTTAAAGATAGGCTTATAAAGCTAGATTAATTCTTCCGTCTTTTTAAATGGATTGTATATTATTTTGTTAAGATAGAGTTATATAAAGGTAGATAGTGGACGCTAAGAAAATTATTGGACACTTGGTAATATCGGAACTCGGTAATGGAATACGTTATACTCTAAATATATGGGCTTACAGCTCGGCGTGGTCCGCAAAAAACTCGGTATGGTCCAAAAGTTCAACGTGGTCCGAACTTCAAATTTAACTTTGGACCACGATCAGCTTTGCACCACGCTAAGTTTATGCATATGCAGCGCATATACAGTTTTATTTTTATTTTAAAATTTAAAGTATTTAATAAATAAAAAAGATTATAAGTTATATATGCGAGGCGTATATGTGGCACATGCTAAGCATATGCATATATTTAGCTATAATAAATATGTCGCCTATATACATCACATATACTCTAGATATGCTAAGTATATGCTTATTTTATATACTACTAGTTTTATCTCCCTAAGCATATACTTAGCATATACTAAGCATATGCTCTAGATATGCTCATTTTATATACTACTAGTTTTATCTCCTTAGGTATATATTTAGCATATACTAAGCATATATTTGTTTTATATACTACCAGTTTTATCTCCCTAAGTATATACTTAATATATATACCGCTAATATATTATATATACTTACTAAAAATCCATTTAAGTACCGCGATATATTCTTATAGGTGAATGTATATGCTAAGCATATGCAATATATATGCTTACTATTCTAAAAAGGCAGGTATACTGTGCGTTGGCATATACTAAGCATATGCTATGCATATGCATTCGCCAATAAGCTGTTTATCTTGTAGTTATATATATGCATATGTTTAGCATATGCACCGCATATTCAATGCATACAGTCGCGTTCTGTATCAGTGCTAGCACCGATAAAATCTTATCCAATACGAACCAATAAAATATCGGTATTGCCAATATTGCCAATATTCGGATAATATTGCAATATTGCTTGGCATACTAAAATTTTATATTACACCTAAAGGTTATCTTCTATCTATATAATATTATATTATATATCTTTTAAAACTTAAATTATCTCTCATTTTTAATACTATTAGTAAAGGGGGGGAAGGGGGGTAGGTAGCTAAGGTTTTGGGCCTCTTTTAGGGGCATTTAGCGGGTCTAGGGGCATAGACCGCCTAAAATCTCGTTGCTTAGGTAATAGAGCCCCTATAAGGTCGCCAAGGTTATGGGGGCTCTGTCGCCTAAGCAATAAGATTTTAGGCGGTCTATGCCCCTAAACCCGCCAAAGGCCCCCTAAAGAGGCCTAAAACCTCGGCGACTTACATATAGGGCACGTGCGCTCGTAGCCGGATACCTCCATTTCCTTAAGAATTCGTCTATTCTTATAATATACCCTATTATTCTATTAATTAAACTCCCTATCTATATCTTGCCTTATAAAAAAGCTTTTTTATAAAGTAGTAAGGCTCTTTTATAATATAAGGCTGCGTAAAGCTAGTTATTTTTATTTTTTACCCAATATTGGCAATATCATATTGCCGATATATTTCCGATAACCGATATTTTATCGGTTCATATTGGTTCGTATCGGTGCCAGGTCTGTTCTGTATGGCTAAAAGTTGAGTACCGCCGACCTTTTTCCGGCGGTCCATCGCTCAGCTGTACCCCGGCCTGAAAACATTTTCGGAGTCAGGTGCTAAGACATTTCACGTGCCCGCGCGACAACCCAGTGTCGCGTACTTTACCCGTCTCCAAACAACATCCAACGAAACTGTAAAGGAGCAAATGTACTCACACCCCACCTAATGAACATATACAAGTATGCTAATATTGTTCTAGGCATCGTCCTAAAACCCTCGCATCGGGCGAAAACAAGGAGAACTGCACTTCCCCTCTGCAGAAGGCCGTCCGACTCTACGGTGGCACACCTCAATCCGTCGACCGCCTCGTTCGCCCCTTCAAATGTCCTGGCTCCGCAACACCTACACGTGCATCCGAGAAGCCGGCACGAAAACGACGTAAAATTAGTTATGCAGACGCGGATGGAAGTACGGAGAATGGCGACAAGGCATACACTAACGAAGATCGTCTTGCCCTTGCCACCCGCGATGTCAATAGATATCCCGTGTTTAAGGTCAAGGATAAAGACACAGCATTCAAGCAGCGATTTGCTATTCCTTTGCTCAATAAAGATACCGGGGCTTACAATGCATTTCGACCGGCACCGCTGTTAGGAATGCGGCAGGGTAGGGTGTTTGTTGCCAAGCCTCTTCATGATCCGAGCGGAGAGTTTGCGATAGTGCTATATGATCCGACGATCGATGATAAGCCAGCCGAACAGGAAGAAGTAGAGAAGAAAGTAGACAACGGAGAGATGGAAAAGTTGGACGTGCCACTGGTGCATAAAAGTTTGGCGGATATATTGGGGCTGAAGAAAACGGTGGAAGAACGAACAAAAGTTCCCGTGGTTATTGATCCAAGGCTGGCCAAAGTCCTTCGCCCGCATCAGGTAGAAGGAGTTAAGGTGAGCAGAGAACCTTGTATAGTCTTGCAGTGTGCTGATTAGCGAAGTTTTTATATCGGTGTACTACAGGTTTAATTGATCCCAAAGCCAACGGATGCATTATGGCGGACGAGATGGGTTTGGGAAAGACGGTAGGATTTTCCACATGCTTCTAGCTAATTCTAAATGCTTACCTTTGTAGCTCCAATGTATTGCATTGATGTGGACGCTACTTAAACAATCCCCAGATGCTGGGAAGCCCACTATTCAGAAGTGTGTTATTGCCTGTCCGTCCAGTCTGGTGAGGAATTGGGCGAATGAGCTAGGTAAGCAAGACCTTATTACCTTCCTCGAATCAAGCACTAATATCACCAGTAAAATGGCTTGGAAAAGATGCCGTCACTCCATTCGCCGTCGATGGCAAGGCGTCAAAGGAAGAGTTAACCCAACAGCTTCGGCAATGGTCGATCGCTAGTGGCCGTGCCGTAGTTCGACCGGTGCTCATTGTATCATACGAAACTCTCCGTCTGAACGTGGATGAGCTCGCGAATACACCCATCGGACTGCTCCTGTGCGACGAAGGCCACAGGCTGAAGAATGGCGAAAGCCAGACCTTCACAGCCTTGAATGGCCTTAATGTTCAAAAGCGTGTCATTCTCTCTGGAACCCCTATTCAAAACGATCTTTCTGAATATTTCTCCCTCCTAAACTTCGCCAACCCCAATTATCTCGGGACTCGCAACGAATTCCGCAAGAAGTACGAAATCCCTATTCTCCGTGGCCGTGACGCTGCAGGGACCGATGCCGATCGTAAGCGTGGCGACGAATGCCTTGCAGAATTGCTCACTCTCGTTAATAAATTCATCATTCGTCGGACTAACGATATTCTTTCCAAATACCTCCCCGTCAAGTACGAGCATGTCGTATTCTGTAACCTCGCGCCATTTCAAAAGGACCTGTACAACCATTTCATCCAGTCTCCAGATATCAAAAGCCTACTTCGTGGCAAAGGCAGCCAGCCGCTCAAGGCTATCGGCATGCTTAAGAAACTATGCAACCACCCAGACTTGCTAGACCTCCCCTCTGACCTACCGGGCTGCGAGGATTTCTTTCCTGAAGATTTCGTACAGAAAGACGCGCGCGGTCGAGACCGAGACGTGAAATCTTGGTACTCAGGCAAAATGCTCGTGCTGGATCGGTAAGCCTCTATCATCCGAAGCATTTTCAAAAATTCTCTTCTGACCAATATGCTGGCAGTATGCTTGCTCGTATTCGCGCCGACACTAATGACAAAATCGTTCTTATCTCTAATTACACCCAAACCCTCGACCTCTTCGCCATGCTCTGCCGCGCACGCAACTATGGTTGTCTCCGTCTCGACGGCAACATGAACGTCTCCAAACGCCAAAAGCTTGTTGACAAATTTAACGACCCCGAAACCCCTGAATTCATCTTCCTACTCTCCTCCAAAGCTGGTGGTTGTGGTCTCAACCTCATCGGTGCCAACCGCCTTGTGCTATTCGATCCGGACTGGAACCCAGCTGCTGATCAACAGGCACTAGCAAGAGTGTGGCGTGATGGCCAGAAAAAGGATTGCTTTGTTTACAGGTTTATAGCTACAGGAACGATCGAGGAAAAGATCTTCCAGCGTCAGTCTCACAAGCAGTCGCTCTCCTCTTGTGTCGTTGACTCCGCTGAGGACGTGGAGCGGCATTTTACCCTCGATTCACTACGTGAGCTGTTCCAATACCGTGACTGCACAAGAAGCGATACGCACGACACGTTTAAGTGTAAACGGTGCAGGGAGGATGGACGGCAGACAGTCAAGGCTCGGGCGATGCTGTACGGTGATACTAGTACGTGGAATCATTTTGTGAATGATGGAGAAACTGGACCGCTTGGGAAGATTCAGGATTTGTTATTGAGGCAAGAGACGAGCGAGAAGGATGTGAGCGCAGTTTTCCAGTATATTAGTCACTGAGAGAGGGGGGTCTACGTAACTGAGGAAAGGGTAAGGGGGAGGCGACTTGGCCGGATTGTGGTATTTTGAATAGCTTTAAGACGTAGATTTTGTAGCTCCACAAATCCTAGAGCGACCGGAAGTGGTGGAGTGCATGATATTTTAGAATTTAACACTATGAAATTATGACTCCACTATACACACTGCAGCTTCTCATCCACATACAGAGGAAAAGTTCAGAGTTCTCGGGTTTTGTGCACTTCCCAACTACACAACAGAATCTTCCACAATACTATTGCTATTCACGTACGCATCCCATGTAGCACAACGTCCCATCCAACGTGTCGTAATCAATAAGCCCGGCAATCTCGGTATAGCGCTCGACAAACTGCAATGCCAGGCCTTCCGAGGTATGCCAGCCGATGTGGCAGTGCATCAACCAAGCACCGGGATTGTCTGTCAGGAAAGCAATAACAAGGTACCCGCTAACCGGCAGTGTCGCCACATCGCGACGCGGCGGGTTGTTAGTGTTGAGCGTGGCGGAAGTCATTTGGCATATGCATAAACACATTGAATCCTTGGCGCCCGAATCTCCAAAAAAACACGCCAAAAAACCAGAGATTTCAACACCTGCCATTATTCGGATTATACACCCAATATATACGTAAGGCTTAAGTTTATATGCAAAATAGAGTTTGTATACTAACTTTTAGTGTTCTTTTAGTAATAGATCGAGTTCCTATACGCGTCCCACGCTCTCAACGCGGTCTCTCTCCTTTAGTACAAGCACGAATAGTTCAATACTCTCTTCTTAGCTGGCGGCTGAGTATCATTGCTAAGGAATGCAGAGTATATACTTAGACGGTATACAATATACAGAACAACATAGCCAGATACGGGAGCGTTGTAAAGCCTTCGTATTTACTCCTTAGGCAACCCCCTAAGCTGCTAGCGGCGGACATAAATGCTGTATTGGAGTGGCTACTATATAAGGGCTGGAGACAACAAGCAGAGATTGTGCATTAGCTTGCCTTTAAGCGAGGAGTCTTTATAAACTAGTTAACGGTATCGCAAATGTTACAAAAGCAAGGATAGAGCAGATAGGTTGTATACCGTATATCTCTTACGCATAGTAAGACACTCCATAAAGGCTGGCAATAGGATATACATCAATTTACTATAGATAACTTAGTGTTTCTAGATAAGTCTATTTTCAACAAAAAGACTAGCTGGCGCCACTAAGAATGGGGCCTAATTGGTAAAGAAATTTAATACTAGTACTGATTTTGTTGGGGTAACTAGGACGTTCTTAAGGTTATTATAATAGACCTTTAGTATATCCATATCTGCAAGGCATAGTAGGAAGGGTGTGTTGGCCTTTATAATATAAAACTTAATATTACCAACTAGTGTATTAACTATAACAGAGCTAATAGAAGGGGTAGAGCTAATGCTAAACTGGACGTTGATAGCGCTAGTCTTTAAGGTATTAATAACGGTATTATAGGTCTTCCTATATGCGAGGTATTGTCCGTAACCTACTGTTAATTTCTTTAAGGCTCCTATATTAATTATTACTCTATAAAACTTATTAAAGGTATATTAGCTAGTAGCAACGTAGGTAAATAGGTCTAAGTCGTTATAGTAAGCAGTTGGGTTAGTGCCGGTAATTATATAGGTAAAGGATTAGTCCGCTAAGTCGGTTACAGTATTAATAGCTCCTTTGTGCTGTATTATTCTAAAAAAGGTAAGGAATAATTTAGTTTGTTCCTAAGTTGGAGATAGTAGTAATAACTTAATATTAATTATAAGAGCTTTTATTACGTTATTAATAGATTCTAAATTAGGTTTATTATTATAGTCTATTCCCTTATACTTAGTAATATATTGCTTAGCGTGCCTATTAAAGCGGCAGTTGAATCTATTCTTAAACTTCTTCCTTAATTCGTCACGTTCTTCTCTTAAGTATTTAGATAACTAGTAACCTTCCTTATAGCAGATAAAGCAGCGCTTCTTTAGTAATGCATATTAGTTAGATAAGGATAATTATGTTTTATAAGGTAATTAAGGGTATTATCTACAGTAGCGGCGGTTAGTAAAGAAGGCTTAGGGGTTCTTACTGTTTAACTTTTTAAATATTATAATAAAGGATTGTAAGTTATTAATTAGGCTAGTTAAGCTGTTAGAAGGTTTAAAGTAGGCATATTAACACGCTAGTAACTCCTAGTAGGCGTTAATAAGCTTATTATAAAGAAACTTATCTATGTGTAAATCTGGGTTAAGACCATGCTAGAGGTATCTTAGTTCTTTAATAAGCAACTATAGGTAATCTAGGGTTAATTTGCCAGTGTTCTTACTCTTGCTTATTACAAACCGTAAGGTTATTAAGTTCCACTACCCTAGTATACTACGTCTATACTTGGGTCCCTTAAAGTAGTAATATATTATGTTATAGATTTGGTTAAATAAAAGGGTTATAGTAATATTCTTAAGGTTAGTATAGTAATAGTTAAGTGCTAAGCCGCGTAGTATTATAGGGTAGGCTTTAACCTTGGCTTCTTAGGGCATATTAGCTCTATTACAGACGTTATAAAAAATAGTAAGTTTAAAGTTAAAGTTATTATCTTTTCTACTATACTTATTATCTTCCGTGTATATCTTTATAAGGTTTGTTAACTCCTTGCCAAAACCCTAGCTTAATAAGGCGGGTTATATTAACAAAATAGGTTATACTAATAAGGTAGGTTGTGTAGGCAAGGTGGGTTATAGGGTTAGTAAGATTAAGGTTAAGGTTTTAATAGTAGTTTGTAAGATTAGGTTTTTAGTAGTACTAGTACTAGTACTAGCACTAGCGAAGTTGTTCTTAAGGAGGTAGTTAATTCGTCCTAAATTAAACTTCCCTCCGGCTACTATATACTCTTTAATCTTAAGCTTAGTCCACTTTATAGGTTCTTCTTTTTATAGGGTGTTAAATAGCAATTTAGGGACTATGGCGTTCCTATACTTCCTTAACTATACGCTGTTGGTCCGTAGAAGTATTTAGAGCTTTCTAATATATGTCTGGTTGCAGTTCTTAAAGATCTATACTATAAAATTCTGGAAATCTTCCTTATAGGCTTCCCATAGCTTATTATCCTTAAAGTCATAGACCTTATATTCTAAGGTCTTAAACTGCACGAAGTCATTAATGTCTGTAATATTAATATCATCGGAGTCTATATTAATTCCTCTGCCCTACTTCTTCTGTCCTTCTCTAACTTATACCCTAATATCTGCCATATTAATTCTTGTCTTATAGCTCTTATCTTGTTTAATTTTAAGTTTTAGAGGATAAATACGCGTAATAGACGTAAACTAAGGGTTCCTTATCTTGTTAAGTTCTGATTTTAGGTTCTAAAACGCGTAATAAACACAAACTAAGGGCCTATTAGGGGGTTGGTTCCTTAAGTACCTAACGCCTTTTAGAGTGCGTAATGGACGCGAACTGAGGGCCTATTAAAGGGTTGGTTCTTTAAGTACCCAAGGACTATATATAAAGAATTAAGGGCCTGTTAGGGGGTTGGTTCTTTAGATACACGTTAACTAATACTTCTTAGCAAATGGGTTTGGTAGAGGCCTATAAATAGGGACTAATCGAGCTCGTCTCTCTTTATAGATAATACGTCTCCTAATCTGTGATTACTAATTAGTGTTTATATCACTTCTGGTAATATGTATTGCTATTGCAATAGTGTTAGGGTGGTAACTAATTTAATTAATGCTTAATTGATTCTCCTATTCTACAGGTGGAATTTGGTAGATTTCCTGAGCTCGCTTAGTTTATGTAACCAACTCGCGTTCGCAGGCAAGTTGCCGCAAATTGCCCTAGATTGCCGTCACGTGATGGCAATTTGCGGTCATATGACTGCAAAGACGCAACCTTGATCAGACAGTAATGTTATAAGGAAAATCTTAACACTAAATTCCTATATAAGATCTTATTACTTACCTCTAAGCTATTAAATTTAGCTAATAAACCTCCCATTTAGATCCTTGCAAAGAAACCATAATACTAGAGTATTAGCCGAATAAATTGGATAATATTATAAAGCAATTTAACTGCTCCGCGCTTTTATCAGAGCTTCTTAACAGTCGCTATATCTATATCGCAATATGTAGTAAAGAGCTACTTGCAAATCTTCTTAGAGTCTTTCCCTATAATAAACGCCTAGGTGTAGAGGTTTATAATATAGCTAAAGCAATATAGTTAATGTGCCTTTTACTGCTTTACTAATATATTTTAATAAAGAGCTTAAAGGACCGTATTAATACACGTATTATTTAACTCCGCGTTATTAGCTATAAAATATCCTATATTACCATAGATTTTATACTTCTTAAAAAGAGTAATAAGTATACCTACTTAATTCTTACCGCTATATTTACTAAGGACCTTTTACAAGCCTAAAATAATCTAATAACGCCTACCTCTCCTATTAATAAAATAAGCAACTACACCAAGGACTATATAAGAGTTTAGTAATATCTAGAGATTAAAGGATATTAATATTGCGCTTTAGGCTTTCTTTAGGTCCTTCTTTAAGTCCTCCTTCTATCTTTTATACGCCCTAATTACCCAGCTATAAATTGTACTTGCGGCTTTTAGAAAAAGCTTTATAAGGCCTAGATATAGGAAGAAGAGAAGCTAGCGGAAATACTTATTCTTAAATTAAAAGAAGGCAATATAGTAATACACAATACATTAAATTAGGAACTGTTTAAAGCTTATAAAGTTATAATAAAGTTTAAGCGACTACTAAACAGGATACTCCTTAATTGTTAGCTAATATAAATTAGAAGAATGCCTTTCTTTAAGCTCGCCGGTAGACCTATTTATACTATAATTATTATAAAGGTAATCTAAAGCTGTACATCTTCCCTTTAATACTATTATAAGTTTTTAAACTTGCTTTTATTTCTTATAAAGCCAGCAATAGTAAAACATTATACTGCCGTTTAAATCCTTTAGAAATATATCCTTCCCCTATTACCAGATTACTAATATTTACTACTTTATGCTCTTTAGCTTCTTTATTAGAGCTTTATACTGCATATATTGTTTACTATATAGCTTAAACTTATTAAAGTCTTTGGAGTTATCTGCCTTTAAATTAATTAATTTAGGCGCTAGGATAATATTATTAGAGGGCTCTAATGTGCGTATAGGAAAATATTACTATATAGAGGAAGGCAGTAAAAAGGGAAGGAAGATAAGTAGGCTTCCTAGATTATATGGGAAAAGACTCGTATTTTTAAACTCTAAGTTATTATACAACCCTTCCAATTGGCTCTATACCACGCTTTAACACCTTATTAATCCTTCCTCCTTAGCCTCCTCCTTCTAATTAGGTATAGAACTGGCGCTCTAGGAGCTCCAGAGCTTTAAGATCCACTCTACGCCATTGATTAATCTAGTGGATCTACCACCCCTGCAATCCAGGTCCAGCTACGCTACGCTAAATTGCCGCTAATCTAATAAGATCACTGGCGGAACGGGACCATCAAGTCAAAAATTACGTGAAAAATCATGACTTCCTAGATTACGCAGTTAAATCCTAGGGGAACCACTTTTGACGATCTGAGTCCTATGGAGAACAAGGCCTATTAGAGCCGGTCTTGGAGCTTTGTGATTCATAATCTGGACGCTTTGCAACTTGGTTTCAAGTGTTCTGGACGACTATTTCTTAGTTGCCGTCGTTTCTGTAACCGACTATGGTACCCTACCAAACCACCACTGACTCGCCTGCATATTGACTCGCTCACCGACACGCTCACCGACTCGGTTACTGACTTGGTCACCAACTTAGTTAATTTCCCCTTTATTGTCTACACCTTTTATATATATATACCACCTAATTTCCATAGATTTACAATTAAGTCGCTTATGCAATTCCTTACTCTATAAAAGCTTATAGTTATAAGCCCGGCCTGCCTACCGTACTGCATCTAATCTTTATATTCAGCGCTTACTAAGCAATTAATTTACCACCTTATTTAAGAAGTCACTACTTCTACTACCTTTGCAAGTGTTTTAAGCCTCTTCTAGGTACCGCTCTTATACTTATAATTACTTTTAAATTAAAACCAAACAACGACCTCTACTACTACTAGTTAAATGGATAATTAAACCCAACCTACTATGACGGTGCTAGAGCGTGTCACCTGTTACTTTGCCGTTTCCTAGGCAATTTGCCGTTTTCTGGGCAATCTGCTAAATCCTGCCATATTCTGCCAAGTTGCTATTTGCTTGCTTACTACTAGCGCCTTAACAACCTTTTGTATCTTGCTAGTCTCTACCAGTCTTCTTCTTCTCCTTAGCTTAGTATTTTTATATAGTAGCGATCTACAAGCTTTAGTTTAGAAGCAATTATACAAGCCTGTTACATTATACTAAGCTCTCCCTATATTGCCTGGGAAGGCCTTAATAATATCCTACTCTAAAAGAAGACCTTCGTCTACAACGACACGTTAATACGTTATAGTTAGACATTAAAAAACTTACACTACCATACCTAAGAAGGCCCTAACAATATCCCACTTTATAGGTTAGACTGTACTTAACCTACACCCCTAGAATTAAAACCAAACTATACAATTCCAACAAACCTTAAGAAGCCGATAATGGCACCTAAAGCGAGCTTATTTAAAAGACCTGCCTCTACCTAAGAGGAATATATTATTATTCATTGCTTAACGTCCGATTCGGATCCCTATTGGGCCCACGCGGACTACTCCTTATATACATATGGGGAGAAAACTCTTTTAAGAAAACCCCGTGATCCGTCTCCCCGCCTTTTGGGACTCGCCTATAAGGCGCCTACGAGTCACCTATGGTACTCTACTACCTTACTTTTTAACCTCCTTGGGAACCACTGCTGCCGTAATAAGCCTACGGACGCGCTAGTATCGCAAACTTTGCTCTACTACTGTAGAGTCATTAGGGGGCGCCTATTACTCGCCCCTTTGCCTTCTATTACCATTTCCTTTGCAACCTAAAACTAGTCTAGCACATTTTAGCTAATAAGCCACCGGGTAACCGCCTTAAGACCTTTTTATATTAAGAGTAGTGTGTTATAGTTCTCTATGCCAGCTACTAAGAGCATAGCTTCTTAGTTGGTGCGTAGGGGGCATAATAGTATTACGTGTTTTAGTGTCTGTCTTGGCCAGCCATATTTGCATCTTGGGCTGCCTACTAGGACACCTACCTAGTAGAGCCAATCTTTTAGTCCTATTATCTCTATTCTTAAGAGTGTTGCTATTATATTTTCTGCCTTTATTAGGCCTTCTTGGAGCTCTTAAGTATTTACCCCCTATGGCGTTAACTATGCCACGGCTTGGGTTTCTCTTGCCTAAGTCAGCCTCTATACCTTTAACTCCCATGCGCCTCTCTAGCGTTAGTCCAACCAGTATTATATTGCGGAAGATAGTTTCCTGGCGTTCTTTTGTGCTCTACTTTGGCTCCTTTCTCTTTCTTGCTGTTGTCTTTGCTGGCCTCTTGCGCGTCTCCCTTCCTCCTCTATATGGGCCTGGGCCCTAACGCAGCACCATTCTTCTTCTGCTTTCTTTACCTGTTTCTCTAATATCTCTTCCCTACTTTGGGGTTGTTGGTTTGTTCTCCTACGAGGCGCCTTAGGGTCCCTCTATAGCCTAAGAGGAATATAAGATCTAGTTAGGATTAGAAATTAAAGACAATAATAACATTACAAACATGCATGAGCAGATTTGTGCCCTTGTAGCTAATTAGAAGGTTAATTGTCTTTAAGCCTAAAGCATATAAGAGACTCTAAAGGAGATCCTAGAAAGCCTTACTACCTTATAAAATAGCCCAGCCTCCCCTTTATAAAGCCTTAGTTAACCTATTTACTTAACTAAATATAATATACTAGAGAGTATGGACACAATAATAAAGTAATTGAAGTCCGTTAAGCTCCTTAATCCCCTACTATTATTAGATAGCATAGACCTAACCTTTAAGAATTAGAGGATCTAAGTATAAGGAAAGCTTTGTATTAACCACAACCATTTCCCCTCTAAAGAAGCTAAAATGCTCTACCTCTTTAGTTAAACCATTAGGGACGCCTAATAATACCTCTAGGCTAAGTTTAAGGACGAGTTACCTATTTAGTTTATATTTATTAATAAGATAATATAACACCTAGCTGCTATTTATGTTAATCCAAATAAAGTATGGGATACCTATTATAACTATAATTGCCTAATAATAAAATTAAACTAATTCTTTACTAAGTTCTAGATCTAATTCTTACACCTAGCAGGCAAAAGCCAGGTTCCCCCTAGGAACTACTATTTGGACCTATATAATAAGCTAACGGTCTAACTATAGGAGAAAATTGCGGTAGCCTTAGATAACCTACTAACCTACTAAAGACTTGCAGCCTAATGTTTATTGCTGGATTTAGAACTAAAATAAATTAATGCTTATTCTAACTGACTAAAGAAGTCCTATAGCAACTAAAACCTATCCTCTATGCTAATGGGAGCTAGCGTTAGAAGACAAACCACAACTACCCCTATATTAAAAGCGGTTATAACTACCTACTTATAAGCCTTATCTAAATCGCTATGTACTATACCTTTAGCTAATGCTTATTACAATACCCTAATTAACCCTGCTATGGTTACGTACTTCAATTGCGGAAAGGATAGTTACTTTGCTATATTCTGCCTAGAGCTAAAGGATATAGGTAATAATAAGGAAATAGAGGAAGAAGAAATGTCCAATAAGTTAAGAAAAAAAGAACCCTAGGGAAAGACTCCCCCCTAGGGTATCCTATTAATCTTAAAGAGATTAATCTAAGTTAGCTAATAGGTGGAAAATACTTTATAGTTTTATATATAGTATCTTAAAATAGATATAGAGTTAATATAACTGCCCTTATTAACACTGGAGTAAATGGCTTTGCCTTTATAAATACTGCTTATGTAAATAATATTGCTAAGTTCTTAAATATAAATGCTACCTAACTAGAGAAGCCTGTTTAAGTAAAAGGCTATAACGGCTAAGCTAGTAAGCCGGTTACCTATATCTTAAAGCTATATATCGCCATTAATAGACGACGCTAATTTGGTATCCCCTTCTATATCCTAGACCTAGGGTCCTATAATATAATCCTTAGCCGAAAATAGATGTTATACTTTAATATTTAGCTAAATATTTAATAAAGACAGTTTGTCTGGCCGGAGAATAGACCAAAGTTACCCTTTTTTATTAGAGAAATCCGTACTAACCGCAAGACCTTAGCCGCGAAGGCTAACCCTATCTACTAGTAGGATATTAGGGACCGTAACCTAGCCTTTGCTTAAGAAGATACCCGCTATAAGGCTGGTAAGAACCCTATACTAATAAGGATACTCCCCTAAAGGACCGCAGTTAAGGAGGACTCTACTTATAGAAGTAGAATGGACAGTAATATAGATGACTTCCAAATTATAGAGATCCGGCTAATAGGGAAGAGGATATACTAATAGGATATAGAGGATAGCCTTTAGAAGATATAACAAGAGCTAAAAGAAGTAAAGACAACACTAGTACACTAAAGGCCCCTAAGGCTGTGGACACCCCTACTATTACACAACCCCTCTATAGTAGATATTACAGCAATTAGCGCTATAGGTTTCTACTTTAATATCTATTAAAAGAATAACAAGGTCTTTATAACTAGCTTATATAAAATTAACTAGATTATTAATAAGAAGGAAGAAGGGCTAGTAGAGGAAACTAATAAGGAGCTAGTTAAGCGCCTCCTCCCTATATACCTTTTAGACTATAAAGACGCGTTCTTAAAAGTAGCCTTAGATATACTACCCCCCCTACTAAACCTATAATTATAAGATTTAACTGGAGGCTAATAACTCTCTAGGCTATAGCCCCCTTTACTAGCAAACTATAGAGGAACTAAAAGCAACTAAGTAGTACCTAATTGATAACCTCCATAAGAGGTTTATTAAGCCAAGTTAGGCCCCTTTTACTTCCCCTATTTTATTTATAAAGAAACCTAATAAAGGCCTCTGCTTCTATATTAACTATTAAAAACTAAATACTATTACTTAGAAAGACTATTACCCTCTCCCCCTAATTAATAAGACCCTTATATGTCTAAGCTAAGCCAAAATCTTTACTAAGCTTAATGTCCGCTAAGCTTTTTACTAAATTAGAATAGACCCTATATTAGAGGATTTAATAATATTCTATACCTGCTACGGTTCTTATAAATATAAAATTCTTTTTTTTAGACTAACAAATGGACTAGCTATATACTAACGGTATATAAATAATGTTCTTTTTAACTACCTTAATAAATTCTGCACGGCATACCTAGACAACATTCTTATATACTTGGATAATAAACTTAAGCACCAAGTTTATATTAAAAAGGTCCTAGAGAGACTGTAGAATATAGGCCTATAAGTTAATATTAAGAAATATAAATTTGGAGTAAAACGAATAAAGTACCGTAGGTTTATTGTTAGTATAGAAGGAATTAAAGTTAACCCTAAAAAGGTAGAGGCAATACGTAACTGGAAACCCCCTTATATTATAAAAGGTATCTAGTTCTTTCTTAGCTTCTGTAATTTCTACCATTAGTTTATCTATAATTATGGGGTTATAGCTAAGCCTTTTATGCGACTAACTAAGAATAATATACCTTTTATTTTTAACAATAGCTATATAGAAGCCTTTAAGCAGTTAAAGAACCGACTTATTTCCTCCCTAATTCTCTGTTACTATAACCCAGACCTGGAATTAATGCTAGAAACGGACGCGTCTAATGGAGTAGTAGTAGGTATTCTCTTATAGCTACACCTAGATAATAAATGGTACCCTATTGTGTTTTTCTTAAAGATAATAGCCCTAGCTAAGTGTAACTACAAGGTGCACAATAAGGAAATGCTAGCTATTATATAATTATTGTTCTAGTAGCGCGCAGAGCTTAGAAGCACTAACTCTTAAATTAAAGTCTATACTGATTATAAAGCCCTTAAGTATTTTATAATAACAAAGCAGCTTATTAGTTAACAGGCTAGGTAGGCTAAAATACTCTCCTAATTCTTTTTTATAATTATATATTGTCCTAGTAGGCAAAATTTTAAAGCTAATACCCTTATCTAGAGAGAATAGGATATGGAACCATAGAATAAGCTAAAGGCTTAGTACTGGATATATGCCCTCCTCTACCCTAAATAGCTTAGCCTACGTATCCTTAAAGAACTAAGCTTTAAATAGAATAAGCTAGTGCCTATAGAAGGAGAGATCCTAGATAAACTAATAGGGCTAATTAACTACATCCTAACCGTAAACTGCATAGCTAAATTGTAACCGACTATGGTACCCTGCCAAACCACCACTGACTCGCCTGCATATTGACTCGCTCACTGACACGCTCACCGACTCGGTCACTGACTCGCTCACCGACTCAGTCAATTACCCCTTCGTTGTCTACACCTTTCATGTATATATACCACCTGATTTCCATAGATTTAGAATAAAGTCGCTCATTCAATTCTCCCACACTTGCACTGTTACATAAATCCCTAAAAGCCCTTCGTGACTAAGCTATAAAAGGTAACCCTAATTTGGAAATAGAAGACGGACTGCTCTTATATTAAGAACGGCTTATAGTTTTAGATATTAACAACCTATAAACAGAGCTGATCCGTAAAGCCTACTATTAAGTCTCTATAGCGTACTTTAGTTAAGATAAGACCTACTAACTACTAACACCTTACTACTACTAGCAAGGACTCCTATCTAATATAGAACAATTTATTAGGAATTGTTATCCTTATAAATGGGTAGATACCCCTAGAAATTAAACCCCTAAATAGTTATAACTACTACTAGTTCCTAAACACCCTTGGCAGTATATTATAATGGACTTTAAATTATTCCTAAAGGATAAATATAGCTATAATATGGCCTTTATAGTAGTTGACTGACTAAGTAAGTAAGCTATTTCCCTTCCCTGCTTTAAGACTACTACTACAAAAGATATAGCCCGTATATATATTAATAACATTTACTAGATCCACAGCGCTCCTAAATTAATTATCTCTAACTATAGGCCCTAATTTATATTAGACTTCTGGGACGAATTCTACCGCATCCTTAGGATTAAGATTAAACTCTTTACTATATTCTACCCTTAGACTAACGGCTAAACTAAGATTATAAACCAATACCTTAACTAGCAACTTTGCCCCTTATTAATTACTACTAGGACAACTAGTTGGAATTACTACCTATAATGGACTACGCACAGCTTACGCTCCCTTATGATAGTATAGGAATGTTACTATTTAAGTTACACTATGGATATAAGCCACGAATATTCTTTAATTGGGATAGACCCATAGGACCTATAGCGGCCCGCGAACGCCTTAGCTATAAAGAGGCCCAGATATTCGCTAAGAGAATATACGGAGCCTGGGAGACTACCTAAGCAATTATAAAAAAGGCATAAGAGAAGAAAGAGGCTAACGTAAACCAATATTGTTGTAAGGTAGACTTCTATATAGGAGATAAGGTATAGGTGTTAATAAAGAACTAGAAGACCTAGAGGCCAAGCCGTAAGCTAGACTACTAAATGGCTGGCCCCTATAAGATCCCTAAGAAGGTAGGGTACTCTTTTAAGGTTAAGCTACTAGAGTTAATAAAGATCCACCCTATTTTCTCTCTAGACTAACTGCAGAAGGCCGCGGATAACCTATTACCTAGATAGTATAATAACCCCCTACTACTAATCTAGATTATAGAGGACGAGGAATAGGAAGTTAAAGAGATCTTAGTAGTTAAGAAGGACTATAGTACCTTAAAATACCATGCGAGCTAGGTAGGTTATAATAAAGATCTAGAATGGTACCCCGTATCCGATTTTAAGTACTCTCCCTATAAGCTATAAGATTTCCACCTAGCCCACCTAGACCTCCCTAGACTACTACGTAAGTTAGACAGCTGGATTAAATGCTAGAAAGAGGGGTTAGATAACTATAATAATTTAGACAATAATAAAGAACTTAGACAAAGCCTAAAGGCAGGCTTTTTGGGAGGGGGGGGTAATGTAATAGTGCTAGAGCGTGTTACCTGCTACTTTGCTGTTTCCTAGGCAATTTGCTGTTTTTTAGGCAATCTGCTAAATCCTGCTATATTCTGCCAAGTTGCTATTAGCTCGCTTACTACTAGCGCCTTAATGACCTTTTATATCTTGCCAGTCTCTACCAGTCTTCTTCTTCTCTTTAGCTTAGTATTTTTGTATGGTAGCGATCTACAAGCTTGTTACACCTACAAACAAACTAATAAATTAAATTATTAAAATAAAGTTTTGCTAAGATGCTAACCTAGACCCTGCCTAACCTATTAAATTTCTAAAAATAATAACTATAAGCGAATTAAAAATTAATGTTATCCTTAACCAGCTATCTAATTAGATATAATAGTTTATTATTATTTAAGATACTGCTAAAACAAACAAAGTATGGCAGTATATTGACCTATCTAAGATAAAAGATAAGCTCCTAAAGCTAGAACCTCTAAAACAACCTATACCAAAAGACGTACTTCCTGCTGCTACTTTAATAGCTTAACTAGACCAAATTAAGCTTACTGTATATAATTAACTCTACGCAGAGTATAAAGACGATCTCTATATACATTAAAAGCAAAAGTAGGCTATTAGCGATACTAGCAATTACATCGTTTGTATAATATTAGTAGACTACCTTCCTTTTATTAACGGCCTTAACACAGTATATAAACGGCTTTAAGCATTAAAGACTGCACTAGCCCCTACTACCTTATGTTAAAAGCATAACGTCCTTAATTAATACATGGCTCTTAAAGCCTATAATAAAAAACAAAGTATTAATAAATGGTTAAACAACTGGCGGAATGTCTATAAGCTGGCTAAATAATTAAAGCTACCAGACGTATAAGGATTTAGACCACACTATAATTTTATTTAAGCCATTAAGCCTATCTCTTCTAGTTTTGCTAGAGCACTAAAAGTAGACCTAATTAGGAAAGAATGGAAAGACAAAGAAGTCCTATCTATTATTAATCTTATTAAAGAATTTAAGGAGCACTACCCTATGCAGTAAATAGCATTATCTTCTTTTACCACGACTGCCAACCACTCTGCATTTGCAATACTTTAAAATAATTCCCCTGTCTTACTAGTAAAGACATACCTCTATAGTAAAGAGCATCTATTTTAAGAATGCCAATATCTAATTAAGAACCTAAGACCCTATAGGTGGATACCTAATAAGAAAATATAACAACAGATTAATAAAAGGCTTATGCGATATAAGAGACTTACTACTGCTGTTAAGAAAGCATAAAAGAAGGCTTCCTAGAGGATGCCTATTACCACTCGTCAGGAAAAAATTTACCAGCATTTAATTTTACCTTTCTGCCATTTCAGCATTTCCTAGCATTTCCTAGCATTTCCCAGCATTTCCCAGCATTTAGCAGCATTTATAATTAAGTATTAGCATTTA